>JACADM010000202.1_pt1 | contig 41451 bp, 82 predicted proteins | sample 7512371 | NCBI WGS metagenome assembly JACADM01 (sample SAMN14389041, study PRJNA612141) | algae metagenome | isolation source: non-axenic algae culture | place: India: Navi Mumbai | collected 2017-01
GGCACGCCCGCGTACCGTGCTCGACGCGCTGGCACAGATCGGCTTCTTCATCGCGCCCGAGCGTTCGCCCTGCCAGTGTCTCGATCAGCGTCGCGATCCCCACACACAATGCCGCGCTGCTCGAAAGCCCGCTGCCCGTCGGCACGCTCGACTCGATCCACAGATCCAGCCCGCCCGCATTAAGCCCCGATTCCCGGCAAAGCTCCACCACGCCGCGCACGTACCGCGTCCAGCCCGCATCCGTCTCATTCTCAGCAAGCGTGACGACCTCGCCGGTGCGACGAACCCACGCGGATCGCGCGTCGTGCGCACACTCGCCACCGCCGTGTACCGATCGATCGCCATCGGCAGCACGAAACCCTCGTTGTAATCCGTGTGATCCCCGATCAGGTTCACCCGCCCGGGCAGCCGCCACCGCTTCCGCTTCGCGTTCATGCCAGCGCTGTTCGAACCCGCGGACAGCACGCCCGCAAGCGTCCCGCCCGCATCCCCGAACTGGCCCCGCAACTCCCGCATCGCCCCTGCCTCGCGCCGCCCATTCACGCCCAGTTTCAACGTGCCCGCCGCCGGCCCGCCGATACTGGTTCCGGCCCACATGGATACCCCACCATCCAACCCGACCGTCCAGCCCGCGCGACCAACTCCACGAGATCATATTCGAGGCCGACACACAAGGGCAAAGCCTTCGACGTCGCCCTGATCCTCACGATCTTCGCGTCCGTGGCCGTCGTCATCCTCAGCACCATGCCCTCGCGCATCGAGCCCTACGACTCTGTCTACCTCATCCTCGGTGAGGTGCTTCACCATCATCTTCACCGCCGAGTACATCCTCCGGCTGATCGTCGTCCGCAGACCCCTGCGCGCCTCCTTCTTCGGAATCATCGACCTCCTCTCCATCCTCCCCGCCTTCGTCGGCATCTTCATCCCCGGCAGCGAACGCCTGCTAGTCGTCCGCACACTGAGGCTCCTCCGCATCTTCCGTATCTTCAAGCTCGCGCGGTACCTTCTCCGAAGCCAACGCGCTCAAACGCACTCTACGACAGCCGGCACAAACTCGCCGTCTTCATGGCCACCATTCTCATCGTCGTCCTCATCACCAGCGTTATGCACGTCGCCGAAACCACCGGCGACAACCCAAACAGACTTCGACTCCATGCCCAAAGCCATGTACTGGGCCGTCATCACCATGACCACCGTCGGCTACGGCGACGTCGTCCCCACCACCGCCTTCGGCAAGGTCATGACCACCATCCTCGTCCTCGTCGGGTACTCCATGATCATCATCCCCACCGGCGTACTCCGCCGAGATCACCAGCACCCGCACCAAACCCATCACCACCGTATGCGTGCCCTCCTGCATGAAAGAAGGCTCGATCTCGACGCCGTCTTCTGCAAACGCTGCGGCGAACGCCTCGACCCGTAACGCGTACAATCACGCCACATGGGCCACGACGACACCGCCAGCATCGACACGCACGGCCCCGAGACCGGAGACACGCCGCCACACGCCGTGGGCGACCCCGTCACCACGGGCGACATGCTCGGCGTCTACAAACTCCTCGAACGCATCGGCGAAGGCGGCTTCGGCCGTCTACCTCGCCGAACAGACCGAACCTGTCCGCAGACGCGTCGCCGTCAAACTCCTGAAATTCGGACAAGAAGCCGAGCACATCCTCGCACGCTTCAACGCCGAACGACAAACACTCCGCGATGATGGACCACCCCAACATCGCAAAGATCCTCGACGCAGGCCAGAGCGACCGGGGCGTCTCCTACTTCGTCATGGAGTACGTCCAGGCTCGCCCATCACCGACTACTGCGACGGCGTAAGACTCAACATCCGCCAGCATCAACCTCATCCGCGGCGTCTGCCACGCCGTCACCCACGCACACCAGAAGGGCATCATCCACCGCGACATCAAACCCAGCAACGTCCTCGTCACTCAGCAACGACAAGCCACTGCCCAAGGTCATCGACTTCGGCATCGCCAGGTCGTCGCCTCTTCCAATTCCGACGACAGCGCCGCCTACACACGCATCCACCAGATGCTCGGCACGCCCGCATACATGAGCCCCGGAACAGGCGGCGGCGCCGCCATCATCGACACCCGCCTGACGTCTATTCCATCGCGCCATGCTCTACGAACCTCGTCGCGCAACTCCCTCGACGGCAAACTCATCAGCAGCCGCCCGTCCTCGAACTCCACAACAAAATCGCCACCGAGCAAGCCCCGCCGCTCATCACCCGGCTCGAACAGGTCGAACACCGATCCGACCAGATCGCCATGAGCCGAAGCACATCCATCGCAAACCTGCGAAACGCCGTCAAGGGCGATCTCAACGATCGTCCAGAAGTGCCTCGAGAAAGACCCTCCGCCGCTACTCCCACCGTCTCGCTCGAGGACGACCTCCGCCGCTACCTCGCCAACGAACCCGTCGCGGGCCCGCCCTCGCAGCTCTACCCTTCAAGAAGTTCCTCCGCCGACGCGTCGGGTCGCCGCCGCGCTGACCGTCGTCGTCGTCCCGCCCTCGGTTTCTTCGGCACCGTCATCGGCTGGGCACGCCACCGAAGAATCAAACGACTCCAGTTCACCATCGACTTCTTCTCAGAGTCCTCGCAGACGCCTCCGCAAGCTCATCGCCCATCGCCATCTGGTCCGAGACTCCCAGCCTCACCCTCGGCGACGCGCCGCGCAATCACAGAGCCTCATCGACAACACCTTCGACGACCAACCCGAAGCCACCATCAGACAAATCATCGGACTCGCCCAGTTCCGCGGCGGGAAGTTCGAGGACGCGCGCTCAGCCTCGCACGCTCACTCGAACTCCGCAAAGACCGCCTCGGGCCAGATAACCCAAAATCGCTCGAGCTGCTCCTGCCCATCGCCGAGGCCAAAGCAAAGCGGGCGACGTCGCCGCGCCATCGCCGCAGCCACACACGCCTACGACCGGCACGCCTCGTCTACGGCCCCGACTCCGAGATCACACGCGCCGCGCTCTGGAACGCCGGTGGTTCAACTCCGCATTCAGATTCGCAGACGCAGAGAACTACTTCGAAAAGCCATGCTCACCGTCGGCGGCACGCCCGACACCGACGACTCCATCACGCTCGCCGCCATGATCGAACGCGTCGCTGTCTCCGTCAGCGAGGGCGAACTCGCACGCGCCGAGTCTCACCTCCGAAGCTGCCGAGCCCCGCATCAGCCAGCCGCCGACTCCGACACCAAGCTCCGCACCTCTTCACGCGACAGTTCGGCATGCTCCTCGTCCTCCGGGGCAAGACCGACGAGGCCATCCGCTTACCTCACCCCGCCGCCCGGCCGAACCCAAAACGAAGACCGCGTCCAGACCCGCCTGCTCGCATGGGCCGAGGGCCGCGCAGGCAATTTCGTCGACGCCAACGCCATGTTCAACCAGATCCTCGAGGTCGAACGCCAGAACCCCGGCACCCCTTCCGCGAGATCTTCGCCGTCTTCTTCGCCGACATCCTCCTCGCACAGGGCAACGCAAAGCGCTGCCGCCACGCACGCCGATCTCGCGATCGAGAAGTACGACGCCTTCGAACTCCCCAACGACCCCGACCGACTCTGGGCAGAGCACTGGCGGCCAGGGCGCACACCGAACTCGGCGAACTCGACGTCGCCGAATCACTCCTGAACGAAGCACTCCAGATCCAGCAGCTCTTCCCCGAGCACAAGCTCCACGTCCCGACCGTCCTGCTCGCAGGCAAAGTTCGAGCTCGCCAGGGGCAACCCAGACCGCCGACAACACCGCAAAGGAAGCGGCCAAGCTCGCGATCGAGATTTACGGCCCCGATCACAGCTTCACACGATCTATCAAGAACTGGCGACGCGCCTAGCGACGACGACGCGTCGCAACAAGGCCCATCATGCCCATCAGCACACCCGTCGCGGCGCCGGCACATAGAACTCGCCGTCCCACTCAAGAAGAAGCGTCGTCCCGTCGAAGCTCGTGTCGAACACGCCCGTGCCGAACTGCGGCTCCTGCAGACTGTTCGATAGCCCCGAGAAGATCGATGCGAATTGCATGATCAGCGTGTCACCCGTCGTCGCTCGAGCACCACCGTGCCCGCCTCGAAAAACTCGCCCGGCGTGCTGCTGGGAAGCCGTGATCGAGTAATCCTGAATCCCGACATGTCCGTCGGCCCGTTGTACGTGCCAGAGATCACGCCTGCGAAACCCAGTCCGCACCCCTGCCGGAATTCACGACCGTTGAATCGATCTGCACGACACTCCGGGCAGCCCGATCCACTGAAAGGTCCGGCTCGTCGCATAATTCCCGCCCGCGAGCCGCAAACAGGTTGTCCGGCGACCCCGATCACGGAACGCATTCGAGCACAGGTTCGAGATGAGCGAGGCCGAGAGGATCAAACGACGAAGGCCGAGAGCCTGAAATCGATCCGGCCCGTCTCATGCCGTTCTGACCCAGATCCAATGTGCCCGTGCCAGAGGCCTCAACCGTGCCGCCGTTCACCGTGCCGGAGAAAGAAGTCAAAGTCTCAACTGCCCCGGCACCCGCGCGCAGGTTGCAACAAGGACCATCCTGAGAATACGCATAGGTCGCTCCAAACAATGAACGCACAACGCCGGCAGGGTCACCGGCTCCCTCCAAAGAGAGCACGATTCACATCTGCCAGTCAAATAGGGAAATATCCCGCCTATTTCGTCCGAAACAGGATTATCCCAGACGAATCGACGCCGCCGAGAGGTCATCCGCCAGCGGCCCCCGGCAAACGCCCTCACAGCCCCCGACAAGGCTCGAAATCTCGTCCGCCGGGCTCTCAGAGCCATTCAGCACCCCGAGCACTCGCTCGATCCCGAACTGCTCGCCCTCGGCGTTCACCTGCTCGATCACGCCGTCGCTCACCGTGATCAGCCTCGCACCGCCTGGCACGCTCATCCGGATCGCCCGGTGCCCGGCCCCATCTTGCACACCCAGCGGCACAGAGCCCTCAATCGTCGCCTGCTCAGCCGCCCTGCCCTCGCTCCGCAGGAACAAGTACCCATGACCCGCGTCGACCGCCTCGAGCCAAGCGTCTGCGGATGCCAGCAACCGGCCACCAGCGTCACAAACTGCCCTGCGTCCGTCCGGGCGCATCAGGCTGTCGTTCGCCTCGTTGATCGCCTCTTCCAGCCCGACCCCAAGACCAAACAGCGTCCGGGCGCGTCTGCGTCGCGACCATCTGCATCCCCGCGCCCACGCCCTTGCCGTCACATCGCCCAGAAGAACGCCGCCCTCCCGACGTCACCAGGAAATCAAAGAGATCCCCCGACATACCGGCCGGGGATCGACTCTGAAGACATACCCACACTGGTGTCGCCCCTCTTTGGGCGGGAAGAGTAGCCTCCTGCGCAGTTGCGCGATCGCAGATCCTGATCGAGCCTGACGCCGCCGATCTTCCATCTCCGCCGACAGAATCCGCTCGATTGCCAGCCCGCGATCCCCACCAGCGCCCGCAGAACGCGGCCGTGTCCTTCTCGATCCGGTCCTCCCCGCCGCGAATCAACGTACAGGTAGCAATCGACCTGCCCGCCCGCTGACCGCCGCACAACGCCGTCTGGATCCAGCTGATCAGCGAGTGCGAACGCGTGTCCGGGGCCGCCCTGCCATCCTGCGCCACCTGCCCCGCCGAGGCCTCGCTGATCAGTGTCTCTTCAGCCTGAGCTCGCCCGGCACGTTGCTCGACGCGATCACATCGAAGTCATCATCGCCCAGAGGCCGGACGACATAGACACGCTGACACCCTTCAGGTCGCGCATCGCCGACACCATCGCCTCTGCGACCTCGCCCCCGGTCGTGGTCACCGAGAACGACCAGGCCGCCGCCAGCAGCTTGTCCAGCTTGATCTGCGCCAGACCCTGCAGCGCATGATGCTCCAGACTCTTGACCCGGGCATCGCGGTCCACGATCGTCTGCATCATCGTCGCGCGCTGCCGGCGACCATGAACCGCCAATTCCCGAGCGAAACAACATCACCCCCCGGTGGATCTCGACCTCTTCCTCCGCGTCGAGCCGGACACCGTTGACAAACGTCCCGTGTCGGCTGCCTAGATCCTCGGATATACACCCCGCTCCCGCACATGCACACGAGCGTGACGACGCGAGATCCCCGGATCGCCCACCCGCCAGTCGGCCTCGTCCGAACGCCCGATCAGCGCCGATCGCTCCACCGCCGAAAGCGGATAGGTGTCACCACACCGCCGGTGTCAGGGTCGATGGGCCGAAATGTCCAGTTCGTGTGGATTGCCCTGCATCGTGCTAGAGCTTAGTAGATATCGCCTCCGCCGGGCTCCGGGCTAGTAGCTCTTCGGAAAGTCCCTCGACCGCCGTCCGGATCACTTCGACCGCCCGCGCGTACTCCTCGAGCGAGAGCCGCTCCTCTGGCGTGTGATCGAGCGAGCTGTCACCCGGCCGTACGCCGCGATCGGGCATTGCCAGATCGGCCCGACCACGTTGAAGTCCGCCGTGCCCGTCTTGAGCTTTGGCCTTGGCCGCCCACCCGCCTCGCGGATCGCAAGCGTCGCCCGCGCGACCGGATCGTTCCGATCGCTCTTGATCGCCTCCATCCCCTCGAATTGAAGCCGCACGCGACCCTCGCCCAGGATCCGCATCGTGCGGACCGGTCCTCGGGCTGCACCCCGATCGGGAGGCGGAACCCCGCGTCAGAGCCGCGGTCTCGTGGAGCCCGTCGTCCTCCGACGACCAGCCCGTATGTTCGCCTGCACCTGATCGAACGCCCGCTCGCGCCCCATATTGAAACGCGACCCGTCCGAGCACCTCGCCCCACCGGGCGTGCGAACCGTCGGTCGCTGACGATTGTGGGCCGGCTGTGTGCGCAGCGCTTCGATGTACGTTGCGCACGAGCAGCCGGCCCTTGTACCCGAGGGTGACACCGTCCCACCCGCTCGGCTCACCTATAACGCACGCTCGGGCGGTATTGCTGCGCTAGATGACGCGCGGGCGACCGGCGGTCTCCTCACCCACCGCACCCGCCACGGTCACGCGCATCCTCTGGCGGTACCGCTCGCGAGGCCCCCACCAGCATCGCCGCCAGCGGCCCTTGGCGTCCACACTCCCCTGCCGTGCAGCACCCCGACTCACACGAACGGGGATGTCACCGGCACCGTGTCGATATGCCCGAGCAGCACGATGTGCACCGGCATCGATCGGCCCCGGTGCGTAAGGCGTTGCCAGCCTCGTCGATCTCCGCGTCGTAGCCTAGCTCGCTTGCGTGACGGACGAACACCTCCGCCGCTGCGCTCAGAACCCGACACACTGGGCGTCGCGACAAGATCAAACAGCACCTGTTCCGCTTCGTTCATGACGCCACCGCCCTGCATGCAAAGACCGTGCCTTGCCCTGCTCTGGCCTCGCGATCGCGCGCTCGCCGCCGGCCGAGCCGATGACGACAGGGAGACCCCCCGGACAAGGCCTCCGCTGCCAGCACCTTGTTCTTCATCCGCCCCTTGCCGCCGACCGCGTGTTCCAGATCCTCGCGCTCGACCGACTCGATGAGCGAATCCTGATCCGCTGGATCACGCAGGAGCCCTGGCACATTCGAGCAGGAGCAATTCCTCCGCCCCGAGCGCCCTGGCCGTCGCAGCCGCGGCTCGGTCCGCATCGACGTTGATCGCGATGCCATCCTCCGTCACCGCGGGGTGTCAAACGACCACCCGCCCGGCATCCATGAGCAGGTTCAGGAACGCCGCGTCCACGCAGCTCAACCCTGCCCGAGAGGTCGTCGCGGATGATGAACGTTCGGCCGTCCCTCGACCGCGCGGATGGCCTCCTTCCGCGAGCCGATCCAGAGCCCCGCGTCGATCCTGCCTCAGCCCGACCGCGTCGACGTCTTCGGGCGCAGGCTTTCGACCACGGCCTTGTTCACCTTGCCGCAGTACACCATCTCGAAGATCTCGAGCGTGCCGATCGGTTCGCCGCGACTGCTGCCCGCCCGGGCTGGTGATGGTCTGGGTCGAGTGCCCGAGCCTCGGCGAGCACGTTGGTCTCGTGCGATCCGCCGTGGACGACAACCCGGTGGCCTCGCGGACGAGGCTTGCGATCTCTGGGCAGAGAGCCGTGGGCTCGATGCCTTCGCCGCCGATCTTGATGACAATGGTGGACATGGTGACTCTCTCTCTTCTTGCGTGAGTGCTGATTACGCGGGTGCAGACCGGGGAATGTGAGGCCCAGAGTTTCTTCGAGCCCGAGCCGCGACGTTCATCGCACGGATCGCCGAGCCGGCAGCCCCTTGACGAGGTTGTCGATCGCCGAGATCGCCACGATGCGCCCCGGAGCTGCCTGTCGACCGCAGCCGACGTCGGCGTGGTTCGACCCGACGAGCACACACGCGGTCGGGGAATCTTGGGGCCAGGGCCCACGATGCGGACGAAGGGTTCATCGCCGAACGCCGCGGTAGAGCTTCCAGAGTTCCTTCTGTTCGACGGGCCTTGTCGGCTCGACGTGGGCGGTGCAGAGCACGCCGCGGACCATGTCGATCGCGGTGACGGTCGCGTCGATGTCGATCTCGCCGAACGCCTGCTCGACCTCGGCGGTGGCGGTGCCCGAAGGCTATAAGTCCAGGCCGTGCGCGCACGGACCGGGTGATGCGATCCGGCACCGCCTCGCCCCCGCTTCGGAGGAGCCGACCTTGATATCCGCCACAACGCTTGATGAGACCCGCTCGCCACGGCAAGAGCCGGGTTCATGGCGGTCGCGTTGCACCCGACGCCCGAGATGAGTCGTGCGCCGGGGAGTTGGTTGCGTGAGAGCTCGGCGAGGCCGTAGACCGCGCCGTCGAGTGCGTTGACGTTGGGGTGCTCGCCGTACCGCTGGTAGGCCCGGGTCCCGATGCGGAAATCTGCGGAGAGATCGACGACCAACGCGGCCTCGCCAGCGGTCGATCTGCTTGTTGGCCCGGGCCGTGCGGCATGCAGAGGAAGACGACATCGCAGGGCCTGATCTGTCGGGCGTGACGAAGTTGTGCGCCAAATGCCCGCGAAGGTTCGGGTGCATCCGGGTGATCGGCTGGCCCGCCGAGAACGCGAGGAGACCTGCGCGATCTCGGTTTCGGGGTGAGCCGGGCAGACGGAGCAGTTCGCCGCCCGTGTACCCGCTCCCGCCGACGATGGAGTGCATCGTCACGCGAGTGCTCCCTGCTCTGTGCGCACATTCTCGGCGATGCGGACGGCGTGGGCTGCGACGCGGCCCGGATGTCGATGCCCGTGGTCGCGATGAGCTGCGGAACCCATCGAGTGGTTGATCTCGTTGACGAGCAGGCCCGCTGCGGGCATTCGAGCAGGTCGACGGCCGCAACGTCCGCGCCGACAGCGGCGACGGAACGCTCGCTCAGGTCGCAGCTCGGCCGTCACTTCCAACCCTCGGCTGTGCGCGCGGGCGGTGTTGGTGACCCAGTGCCCGCTTGAGCGCACGATCGCGGCGATCGCCTCGCCCCCACCACGAAGACGCGGATATCCCGGCCCGGCTTGTCGATGTGCTCCTGCATAGAACACGCCCTGCTGGACCGAGCCGAGCGTTTCGCGGTGCTCGATGATCGCCTCGGCGGCGTCGCGGTCGTTGACCGGGCGACGAGCCGACCCCACGAGCCGACCGTCGGCTTGAGCACCGCGGGTAGCCGATCTGTTCGACCGACTCGATCGCCGATTCGCTCCAAGCCCCACCCGGACGCCGGGCGTGGGGACGCCGGGCGCGGATGAGTGCGATCGTGGTGTCGAGCTTGTCGGCAGACCCGGATCGCAGCCGGGGTTGATGCACCGGATGCCGAGAGCCCTCGAGGATCCGGGTCGCGGTGAGCGAAGCGGGTGAGGCTGACCGAGCGGTCGACGACGGCGTCGCACGCCCATTCGCCGGCGTTTGCGGGATCGAATACGGCTTTGACGAAGGTCGATGGAGTGACCCGGACGCCGGCGGACTCGAAGGCGTCGAGCAGCAGCGCTCTTCGGCCCGGAGGCGGGTGTAGGTCATGGCGATATGCATGGGGCGATATATGGGCGTGCTCCTTTGTGTGCAGTTGGGTGGCGTTCAGGAGCCGATCACTGCCCCAGTCTTCGACCTCGGGTGCGAGTTCGAGGCGGACGGGTTGGTGCAGGTGACCTCGAGTTCCGAGCCGCAGTCGGCAGCGGGCGACCCGCTGAGGGGCGGGCGGTCGAAGGTGATGGCGGCGTCGCACTCGGGGCAGGCGGATTGATGGTCTCGGTCGTGGACATGGCGGCTCCTATGGCTGGTTTGCTGGTTCTCTGACGGGTTCACACGGACGGAAGCAACGAAAGAGCACCGGAGGCGTCCGGGGTGCTCGGTGTTCGATCTGGTTTTGGCGAGAGCTTGTTAGTCTGCCAGACCCAGTCCACCATCACAGCCCGGACGCCTTGGGGCGCCTTTGGCTTTGACGGCTTTTGGACTGAGTGAAGCCATGGGTCGCGGATACTACCTGTTTGTTGCGGCTGTCAACCGCTCGGGTGTTCTTCGGCTCGGCCGGGCGATCGGGTTCAATCAAACTCGGCGAATCGCGGCCAAGGCTTGGCGGGGTGAGGCCAGCCGAGGCGGGAATGGCCCGATCAGGGCTGGACCACACTCGCGGATCGCCCAGCGGACGAGATCGACCCGCGAGCGGACGTCGAGCTGCGTGCATGGCGTTGGTGAGGTGGCTCTCGATCGGGGTGATCGGCCGAGCTTCTCCCCGATGACCTTGGTCGTGCATCCCAGGCGGCCAGCGCGATGACGGCGAGTTCGCGGGGGTGAGGATGCTGGCCTTTGGGCTCGGCGATGCTACCGAGCATCCGGGAACGCACCGCATCGGAGTAGACGTGCTCGCCCTTCATGACGTTTTAATGGCTTCGATGATGAACTCGGCGGGCTCGTTTTGGTCAGGAATCCGGCGCGAAGCCGCAGCTGACGGCTCGGCTGATGTTGTTGTTGTCGGGTAGGCGGTCAGCGCGATGACCTTGTCTCGGGCTGCTCACAGCGTGCGTCCTCGCTGGCGTCGAAGGCGTCGCACCCGGGCACGTCGAGATCAGTGATCAGAATGTCGGGCTCATAATCCCGCACGATCTCGACCAGGCGTCTCGGGATGCCAGCCCGACGACTTCGATTCCGGCTTCGGAATTGAGAAGGAGTGTCAGGCCGTCACGAACAACCGTGATCACTGGCATGCGCATCGAATAATCATGAGCTTGGACCATAGAATGTAATCCGAACCAGCTCCATAACAGACACCATGAACAGTAACAGATAACTGTGAGTATACACAAATCGCGGGAAACCCCTCGCCCTGATGATGGAACGGACGGGATGAAATTTCTTTCATACAGGGCGTCTGTATTCATCACTCTGCTGTCGGCAATTCAACGATGAAGTCTGGTTCGTCGGGCTTGTGGCGGACGCGGACCGATCCGGCGTGATCGAGCACGATGCCGTGCACGATCGCCGGCCCAGCCCGGTGCCCTGCTCGCAGTTTTGGTGGTGTAGAAGGGTCGAAGATCCGGTCGGCGTTGTCGGACGGGATCCCGGGCCGGCGTCGGTCGGTCGGATCTCGACCGTAGACGAGTACTACTGCCCTTGCGATCCTGACCGTGATCTCTTCACCGACGGGCGAGGCGTCACGCGCGTTGACGACCAGTTGAGCACGACCTGCTGAGCCTGGCGGCGCTCCTGATCGCCTTGAGCGGTTTTCGTCGTTGATCTCGATCGTGAGCCGGTACTTCGTCGACGAGCGACCGGAGGGTGGGCTCGAGCGACTTGACGACCTCGCCCGGTCGATCCGGTGTGCCTGATTTCGTGGCGCTGGGAGAAGGTCTTGAGGAGGAGATGATGCCCTTTGCCCGGGTGACCGACTGGCGGATGATCGTCCGTGGCCTGCTGGATATCCCAGGCGGGCTTGCTGCGTTCGTTGCCCAGCGCGACGCGCTGGTCTCGATGGCGAAGAGGACGTTGTTGGAAGTCGTGGCGACACTGGAGGCGAGCGAGCCGATCGCCCGAGCCGCTGTGTACGCCTGAGCCTGCTCCCCGGACGCTCTGTTTCGGCTTCGACGGCTTCGCGCCGCTTGATCCGGAGACGGCTCTCTGTTGTGACTGGCAAGATTGGCAACGCGAGCGCGGTAGAGCAGCCAGATGATGGTGAGCAAGCGCCGCGATCACGAGGACGAAGAACCACCGGTCTCAGAAGTACGGCAGCATCGTGAACTGGAGTGACGCGCTGGTGGGCTCCAGACTCCGCTGGCGTTGCAGGCCCGACTCTCGTATGCACCGGGTGGGAGATTGGTAGCTGACGGTCCGCTCTCTCGCCCGACATCGATCCATCCCCGGTCGTGACCGACGAGCGTCTGTAGCGGATCTGCCCTGGGGTCACGTAACTCAGCCGACGTAGGACGCCTTGATGTCGTCGTATCCCGGATCGATCGTGACATTGGGGTTGAGCGGTGTTGGTTTGCCCCCGACCCAGGTGCTGTTTGATCCGACGCCCGGCGGGACATGGTTGAACCTGACGAGGATTGGTGTCGATGGAGACGAGGCCGTGGACCGTGGGGAACCAGAGCAGGCCTCTTCGGAGATCCAGCCGCCGTGATGGTTGCACTCGCCCGAGTGGATGCGTGATCCTGATGACCATGGCGTCGTAGTCGATCGCGGGTTGGAGAGCGTCGATGGGGACGGCCAGCGCGCCGGCGTTGGTGTTCATCCAGAGCCTGCCGTTGGCGTCTTCCCGCAGGTTTGCGATGGCGTTGTCGTGCAGGCTGCCGTCGGTGGAGAGTCTGGAAAGCTGGCTGTCTTTGTAACGAAGCAGTCCGCTGCCGTAGGTCGCGATCCATTGCACTCCGGAAGAGTCCGTCAGTGGGCCGCACATTCGATCGGTTGGCCGTCGTCGCAGGTGACGGCGGCAACGCTCGTCGGCTTGTTTCAGAGGAACAGGCCGTCATGCGACCTGGAAGAGCACGCCCTGCTCGACGAACTCGGACGCATCGCACGATGTTGGTGGCGTGCTCGGGGATCGAAGCGATTGGGCTGAAGTCTGGTCTGACGCGGCGCGGAGGAAGATGCGACTTGCCGCCCAGAGCGACCGAGCCGTCGTCATGCTCGGCGTACGAATAGATCTGGGTGCCCAGATCCCATCGCGCCTGATGCGTTCGATTCGGTGTCAACTCGACGACGCCTGTTTGCGTGCTGATGACGATGTGACCGTGCCGGTTGGTATAGAGCAGGTCGCTGGTTTCGTCAGGATCTGACGCGCTCAAAAGCCTGTGTCCGGCGGTTGCATTGCCCAGTTCCAGTTCTGGTTGCCGCCAGCAAACGACCAGTCCCCACCCCTGTGACCGGATTGCCCGGCCTGATTTTCGCTCAGTGTCCACTCGGTGTACCCAGAGGGTCGTATTGCGAAGAGTCCTCGGTCAGCGCCGATCCAGATGGTCGATTCGCGGTCGATGTAGGGGCGTGTATGGTTGCGGCGGGAGCGTCAGGCTCTGCCAATCTGGTTCGCCGCGCAGGCTCGTCAGCCGGGCCGTTCGGCAACGTCAGCCGAAGAGCCAGAGCTGCTCGTCGGTCAGCAGGACAGCCACATCCCGGCTGGGCCCAGATTCGTGATGACCGGCTGCCCGTCCTCCCAGTGGCCGAGTGAGACCGAGTCCTGCGTCAGGATCGCAACGTCACCGACCGAGTTGGCGTTGATGACGTACGCCCGTTCATCGAGGACCGTGAACTGCTTCTCCTGTCGGGGTCGAAGCTGCGGACCTCGTCGAGGGAGTACTACACGTGGCCCTCGGCATCCTGAGCCAGACCCGTATCGGGCGGAGTGGTTTGATTGGCTGGTTGGCCTCTGAGATGAGCCGGAAGCTGTCGCCCCTGATCTCGTAGAGCCCGATGCGTGTGATCGCGAGCAGGTCGCCGCTTCCTGCGACGAGCTGATATGGCGTGGCGGGCACCTGGCAGATGGTCTGGAACCCGCCGCCGAAGGGGACGATGTAGCTCTCTTCGGTCGCGACCCACATGCCCTCGGCGTGATCGAGGATGAGCGACGTGATGCGGATGCTGGGTATGGGCGAGTTGGTGAAGTCGAACGTCTCGAACGCGACGCCGTCGAACCGAACGAGCCCGCCGTTGGTGCCGAGCCAGATGTAGCCGTCGGGCGTCTGGCAGATGGTGTTGACGCTCGCCTGCGGGAGGCCGTGCTGCGTGCCCCGATCTGATCGTGAACCCCGGCGACTCCGTAATGCCCGCGCGTGCGGCACCGACCGGGTGCAGCGCCACCGCGATGCCGAGCAGACAGACCACAGGCATCCGTCGGCTTGCGATCCGGACAGTCTCACCCAGTAGCCGCGCGTATGCACGCCGCCTCAGATCATGGCGCGTGTGTGCTGGACTGTCAATCGACGGCTAGCGAGGTCGCAGCGCGTAGTGCAATAAGCGAGGAGGAAAAGAGCGAGACAGGAAGAAAGTGGGCGGAGAGGATCGAACCCCGAAGGCTTTCGCCGACAGATGGGTTTTTCAGACTCCACCGGCGCAGAATCCAGCGCACTTGCGCGCACAAGCCCTCCCCACCGGCAGATCCGGCCCTCGCCCGGCTGATCGAAGCATGGCCCACCCTGCCCGAAGCCGTCCGTGCGGGGATCGCCATGATCGACGCCAGTGCCGGGCAATGAAGCATCCTTACCAGATTCAATCTGCTTCATCCTACCGATTGATCACTAAGACCCACCGCCAACTGTCACCAGATGCTGCTTTAGAATCTCGCTAGCATCCATACCCATTTCCTATGCCAACCAATAGCCAGCTCGATTCTCTCAAAAGCATACACAGCGTAGTTAGTAAATATGGATCACTGGCAAACAATGCCTCTGAATAGTTGCACACGCTGTGTCCAGCAGGCGTTGTATACAAATTGCTGTGCTGCGATCAAAGATAACGAGTGACAAATGGACATCTTCGGCCGGCATCAAATAATATCGTGGTGGGCGACTGAGCCAATCTCAGTCTGCGTTCAATACTGTCTTGAGTATACAGCCTGTCGGGCTTGGAATTGATGCAACGAACCTCAGTTGAGGGCGAAGTCTTCTGCATCACGAGTGCCGAAAATGGAGTAAACGGGTGATCGTTAATAGCCCAAAGTGACGTTTACACTCACCTATCTTATTGGCCAGTACTCCAACAAGTGTTCACCGCACATATTCAGCCGTTTCTAATCGACGACGTATTACCGATACCTGATCCGCATTGCGAATAAAACCGTAGCGGCTCATCGAACTAAGAGCTTCATGCACCAAGGTACTGCTCGGCGACACCGACTCCGACGGCGCAGCTTGAATACGAACGATGCCCAGAAGTCGATCAATGGTCACAAAGCCTGCTATCAACAAAACCGATAGCAACAACGCGAGCACCACTAGCATTACTAGTCTTGCGTCGCTATTCACTGCTCGCAGAATCATTGCACCACCGGCAATGTTAATTGCCAGCGGTACAAATATCTGAGTTGCTACAGGACGAGCTTCAAACCAACCGGGGACACTGGGTTCTCGCACCAACTTCCTCGACTCGGGAATGCACCAAGTTCCGCAAGTGATTCGCCATCGTGTGATTTCTGGAATCTGGCGCATTGACTTATTCAACATAATCGCACGCGACAACTGAGACTCATTCATTCCAAACACGGATTCTACGGTACCGCCCATCTTGCCCGCGCATTATTAGGCGAGCCCGCAGCAGTCTTGCGATAGTCCATCGCCCATCGGGGTTTCCAGTGACCCAATTTCGTCTGCGAGCGCGAGCGCGCTTCCTTGCTGAGTAGTTAGAGTAATGCCAGCACTCATCGATATTCCTCCACGCAAGCTAGAGATTCGCATATTACAGCTAAAGTCTGCACGAACTACCTGAATCTGTCAGTGATATGTTCGCTTACCGGTGCGTGAGAAGTAATCCTCAATTGAGGGAGTTAGACACATTCCATTGATGTTCAAGTCGTTTCTTTAACTGAAAGACAACCCATGGTCACTAGATCACTCATCCAGATCTGCCAGCCTCAGATCCGGCGGCTTGCCAAACAGGATACGCCTTGGCTGACCCACGCTCTCCGTGCATCGGGGCCATGTAGACCGTGTCTACGCCGCATTTGGCGTTGATCCGATCAATGACCCCCAGAGGTCTTGCATCGCCGCTCGCGCTCGTTGGCCATGAGGTGGCCCCAGCATTCGTCCACCGAATCGACCGACGTGATATGCACCGCTGACTCGATCGCCTCGATGAGGCTGGTGGTGCACCTCGATATACCTAGCCGGGCGGGCGCGGACGTTGACCACCTCTGGGCAGAGCTTCCGGGCGTCACTGAATCGGCAGCCGGTCTTGATGCCAAATGCCCGCGCTCGTAGCTGGACGTGATGCAGCACCCCGTAGTCGGGCGTGGGCGTGATGACGATGGGCCTGCCCCGAAGCACTGGATTGTCCATCATCTCGACGCCCGCAAAGTAGCAATCGAAGTCGATGAACATGACCTCCAGCTCTGGATTCCGGGCGCTCGTGGGTATGGATCGAGCATACCGAACAATAGCCGATCGTCAAGCCTCGACGCACCCTTAGGATGCACGCTCCCCACCCCGTGCCGGACTCGGCTGGGCTGGCCAAAGTATGACTTCTGAGCGATACGGGTGGGCGGGATCACCACCTCCAGCCTGCTCCTAAATTGTATTCTGCTATCCTCAATGCCAATGACCCCAGCCGCATTCATCGCCAAATGGAACCGTGCTGAGCTCTCTGAGCGGGCCGCTTCGCAGGAGCACTTTCTCGACCTCTGCAAGCTCACGGGCGTCAAGACGCCCGCTGAGCTTGATCCCGTCGGGGACACGTTCACCTTCGAGAAGGGCGTCGCCGTCGCCGGGCCCGCCTCTGCCGGTTCGGGCGGCAGCGGGGCTTTGCCGACGTCTGGTACAAGGCCGCTTCGGGTGGGAGTACAAACGCAAGGGCAAGTACGCCACGCTGACCGACGCCCGGCGGCAGGCTCCAGCAATATCGCGACGCGCTCGAAACCCGCCGCTGCTCGTGGTCTCAGACATCGCCCGCACGGAGATCCACACCAACTTCACCGGGTACCGCTCGGACGTCTACACCATCGAGAACCGAACGCCTCCACGAGCCCGACCAGCTCGCTCTGCTCCGTCGGGTCTTTACCGATCCCGAGTCTTTCAAGCCCGAAGAGACGACCGAGCAGGTCACCGAGAAGGCCGCCAAGAACATCGGGGCCATCGCCCGTCTCCGCGAGCGAGGGCACGACCCGCACGACGCGGCCCATTTCCTGATGAAGGTCATGTTCTGCCTCTTCGCCGAAGACGTGGAACTCCTGCCCAAGGGTGTCTTCCAGACCATCCTTGAACGGGCCGACAAGGACCCGCGCGGCTCTGCAAGCAGATGGACACCCTCTTCGCCGCCATGCGCGGGGGCGATTTCGGCGTTGACGAGATCGCGTACTTCAACGGTGGGTTTTTCGATGACGCCGCCGCCATCGAACTCACCGAGCAGGAGATCAAGTACCTCATCAAGGCCGCCGAGAAGGACTGGGGCTCGGTCGAGCTTCCGTGTTCGGCACGCTCTTCGAGCGTTCGCTCGACCCCGACAAGCGCGCCCAGATCGGGGCGCACTACACGAGCCGCGAGGACATCATGCTCGTCATCGAGCCGGTCATCGTGCGTCCGCTCCGCAAGGCGTACGAGGAGATGCAGGAGGCCATCGAAGCCCGTTTCGAACGCCGGGCGTATGCCACGACCGCCGCGACGAAGAAGAAGGCCGACAGCGCATCGCCGAACTCCTGCGGGCTATCAGGATCGGCTTGCCTCCGTCCGCGTCTCGACCCGGCCTGCGGCTCGGGGAACTTCCTCTACGTCGCCATCCAGCAGCTCCTCGAACTCGAAAAGGAACTCATCCTCTACGCCCGCGCCCGGAGCTCGGCACGGGCGGGCTCATCCCCGCGTTCGGCCCACGCAGGCTCTCGGGCATCGAGATCAACCTACGCCGCCGGTGGCGCAGGTGGTCATCTGGATCGGCTACCTTCAGTGGATGCACGCCAACGGCTTCAACGCGCCGCAACCCCATCCTCGAACCGATCACGACCATCGAGAACCGCGACGCGATCCTGAAATGGGAGACGCCGGAGGGCGAGCCGCTCAGCGTGTGGGAAGAGGCGCGGTCTGCGCCGGACAAGCCAGTGGCCGGAGGCGGATTTTATTGTGGGGAATCCGCCGTTTCTTGGGTCGAAGGTGTTTCGGCAGAACGGACTCAACGATCAGTACATATCTGAGATCTACCAGCACTTCGAGTTACCAAATACATCCGATCTCGTTTGCTACTGGTTCGAGATTGCCCAGCAACACATCAAGCAATCACCATGCCTTCGGGTGGGCTTGCTAGCGACTCAAGGCATACGCGGGCGGGACAACAGGAAACCACTCGAACACCACCTTACACACGGCGTGATGTTTGACGCATGGTCGGACCGCGAATGGATTTTGGATGGTGCCGCTGTCCATGTCTCCATAGTGTCTCACCGGACCCACTGATGAAACCGTGTTCCTAGATGGTTCCTGCGTGAGTGCGATACAGGTTGATCTGTCGGCAGGAGTTGCGATCAGCACAACTCAATCATTGCCGGAAAATGGACCGCCGTTGTGGTCGGTCGGCACACAAAGGGCGGCTCCTTCGACTTTGATTCAGACGTATGCGAGCGTTTGCTATCGCACCAACTGTCAATGGCCAGCCACCGCTCGACGTAGTTCGACCATGGAAAAGTGGTATCGACCTCACACGGCGTGAGCGTGGCAAGTGGAATGTCTACTTTGATCCTGAAAAGGACCGCGAATGGGCAGCCGGCTACGACCATGCATTTGAGTATGTCGAAAAGCACGTCAAACCCAAGCGGGAATCGAACCGTCGTGAGTCGTACCGAATCTATTGGTGGATTCATCAAGAACCACGACGTGGGCTGGATGCTCGTCTAATACAGCTCCCCGATTTATAACTACACCGATGGTGACGAAACATCGGCTCTTCGCATTCATGACAAGCCCAACGATTCCTGATAAACAGCTCACTGTCTTCGCCCGCTCCGACGACTACTTCTTCGGCGTCCTCCACTCCAGCATCCATGAACTCTGGGCGCCGTCAGGGCGCAACTCCGTGAAGCCGAGAGCGGGTTCCGCCACCCCCACCACCTGCTTCGAGACCTTCCCCGGCCTCCCGGCTCGAGCCCAAGGAGGGTGAAGACGGCTACGCAGCACGAGGCCATCGCGAACGCGGCGGCCGCGCTGAACGAGCAGCGGGAGGTGGCTCAACCCGCCCGCGTGGGTGGAGGAGGTCGCCGCGGGTGGACGCGGAGGACGACTTCGCCGACGTCGCGGCTGTCAGCGGTGAGGAGGCTCGTCGGCTGATCCGTCAGAGCGCGTCGACGCAGCCAGCGCCAAGCATCCCAAGCTCAAGAAACGCACGCTGACCAACCTCTACAACGAACGCCCGACTGGCTCCGCCTCGCACTGGGGCGTCGATGAGCCGTGCTGGCGGCTTACGCCCACACCGACAAGGCGGGCGGCTGGGACACGTCGTTGGCGGAGGTCTTCGAGGAGACCGGCGCGGGCCAGCCGCTGCCCACCCAACCCGACGGACAGCCCCACGCCCTGACCGAGCGCGTGCGGAGGTGGAGCAGGCGATCCTGTCAGCCCTGCTCCGCCTCAACCACGAGCGGGCGGGCGTGATTGAGTAGAACAGACCCCGCGGGCGGGATCGGTCGTCTGGATGGGTTCGCACAAATGAAGGGAAAGTGGGCGGAGAGGGATTCGAACCCCGAAGGCTTTCGCCGACAGATTTACAGTCTGTTCCAATTGTCCACTCTGGCATCCGCCCATCGTGGTCACCGGCCCGGGGCACGGGTGGAAATGTAGGTTCCAACCCACCCAGCAGCAAGCCTGCGGGTTGGCGGCTGTGATCCGGCGGGGCTGTCTTCGGGCGGGTCTATTCGGGCTTCGTCCAGTCCCAGTCCTCGTCCTTGTGGAGCTTGGTGGCCCCTTGGCGGATGCAGCGGAGCAGATGATGGCCTCCGGGTAGGCGGGAGCTCTGCCAGCAGCGGTCGCCGTTCTTCGAGGCACATGGTGCAGGTGTAGCCGGGCTCGAGGCGGTCTGTTCCTCGAGGACGACGAACCGGTAGGCGAGCGTGAGGCAGTCGCCCGAGATCAGGCTGCCGCGGTGACCCTCGACGAGCGGGAACTGGCCGTCCCACGGCTTGCGCGAAGTCGCAGATGAAATCGGTGATTTCCATGTTCTGTGGATCGGCGCCTTGGCGTTGCATGGGGATGGTAGTGTCGGGAGATGGCGTTGGGCATGAGGCACTAGGCATTAGGCATTAGGCATTAGGCATTAGGCATTAGGCATTAGGCATCAGGCATTGGGCCTTGGGCATTGGGCATTGGGCGCTGGGCACTCGGCACTCGGCACTCGGGGCTGGGTTAGGGAGGCTGAGGACGATGTCGGCGAAGCGGTGGCCGGCTCGATCATGCCGGGTTCGTTGTAGTGGATGCCGTCGGGCAGGAAGGCCGTCGTCGGTGTCGAACCAGTAGACGCCCGGGGTGTTCATCGCGACGCTGACCTGTGCCTCGCGGACGGTCTGGGCGTGGGGCTGACCCGCGTCGCGGATGCGGCCGAGGATGAAGAGCAGTTCAGGATCACCCGTAGGTGCATGCTGGCGATGAAGCTCGACAGGTTGCCAGCGTAGGCACGGCCCGGTAGCGTTTGTCGGCGTCACTCGCCCTGCATCCAGAGGAAAGCCTCGACGTCGTACTCGTACCCCATTTGGCCCGGGGCAGTGAAGGCTTCGCCCATGACGTCTCGGGCTGGTTCCAGAGGACGCCGCCCTGGGTATTCGCCGGTGGGCGTGGTCCAGTACTCGTACATGGATGTGCCGCCGACGGCGAACTTGATGATGACGACCTGCTCATTGGGGTTGGCCAGAGCCACGTCGCTGCCGAAAGCGAGTTCGGGTCGAAGAAGAACTGTGGTCCGGCGTTTGAGCATGTCGCTCCGGAGGTGCCCGGTGCGCGACTGGAAGGCCGGGGCGAGGTCGTTGCCCCAGTACATCATGACGTCGGCGAACTCGGAGCGCCACATCGGGTCCACGTTTCGGACGTCGTCGCAGCCGGCCATGTTCGACTGTCCCGCGGGACGTAGACCTTGAGCCTGCTCAGGTCCGGTCCGGGCAGGTCCTTGCCGTCGATGCGGATCTGGCGGAGGCGAAGACTTCTCCGGACTGCGAGGTGGTTTCGCCGACGATGCGCAGGTCGGTGATGCCGGCGAGGACGGCTGGAACTCTTCGGAGGTGGGGCGCTGGCCCTTGCCCACGAGGCGCCAGCCCGAGGCTTCGTCGAGTCCGATGGTGTAGTGCTCGAACACGCTCGGGCTGGACGGTCGGGGAGATGACAACGAGTCGGAGGGTGCCTGCGGGCGTTTGCGCGGTGATCCAGACCTTGGGCAGGCTTGGCGTAGCGGACGGCGGAGTTGCTCATCTCGAAGGAGAACGTGCCGCCGTAGGCGCGGGATTGATCGCCAGGTACTTGGCGGGAGCGGAAGCATGATGCCGCGGTATTCGTCTTTCTGGCTGATCTCGCGGCGCCAGCGTGTGGGTGCGTTGTTGTTTCCAACGGTGACCCAGCCGTCGTCACCGAGGGCGAAGTCGCTGGACACGATCTGGGCTTTGGCCCCGGCCGCGACGAGCAGACCGATCGCCAGCCCGAGCAAGGCAAAGCCGCGGGGTCGTCATCTCTGGCAGTCCATTGCACGTTCGATGTCGTCAAGACACGGACGTTGTTCCATCCCTGCCCCGGGCAGAAACTTCCCGGGCGCAGGACTCACTCTCCGCACATGACCATATCGCGGGCTTGCGAACTCGCAAGACGAAAATCAGATTCGGCATTGAAATGGCACGATATCGGTCGCCCTGCCGTTACCGGTCGGCGGCGGGTCCGATCACTCCCAGGTGCGGACGGCGTCGACCACGATGTCCATGTCCGCACGGTCGGCGACGCCGTCGCAGTTCAGGTCGGTCGGGTTCTGGGTCCACTCGTAGAGGTCGTCGACGTCGGCTTTCCCGTCGCGGTTGACGTCGCCAGGTCGACGAAGCCGTAGAGCTTGTCGAAGAAACGCTCGCCGGACGAGCATGCTGGGTTCGTCGTAATGGATGCCGTCGGGCAGGAAGGGGAGTCGTCGGTATCGAACCAGCAGGTGTTCAGGTCGGCGTCGGCGACGGCGACCTGTGCGTCGCGGACGGTCTTCGCGTAGGGCTGCGTCGCGGATGCGTCCGAGGATGAAGGGCAGGTCGGGCCGTCCGGTGTGGCTCCGCATGCTGGCGATGAAGTCGGTGAGCTTGGAGTCGTAGGCGTTGGCGCGGAAGCGTCGTCGCCGTCGCTCGCCCTGCATCCAGATGAACCTGTCGATCTGGTGCTCGTAGCCCATCGCGTCGGGGGCGCGTGCATCGTCGATGTGCTGCTTGAGTTCAACCCAGAGGGGCCGCCGTCCGGGAATTCCCGTTGGGGCCCGTCGGGTCGTCCATTGAGCGAAGAGGTCGGTGCCACCGACGGCGAACTTGATCAGCAGGCACTGCTCGTCGGGATAGCGCTCCGGCTCGCGGCCGAAGGTCACTCAGGGCCGAAGAAGAACTCGGCGGCGTTCGAGCAGGACGCCCGGACGTTCCGCGCCAGCGGGATGAAGCCGGGCATCACGTCGTTGCCCCAGTAGACCATGACCCGTGCACGGTGTCCTGCCAACCGGATCGACGTTGCGGACATCGTCGCAGCCGCACATGTTCGACTGGCCTGCCAGAATGTAGACACGCACGTTGGCGGGGTCGAAACGGACCGAGTCGAGTGCGATGACGTCGTCGGGCTGGGCCCTGCGTCGGCGATGATGCAGGTCAGTCAGGTCGCCCATGAGTTCGCGGAACTCCTGAGCCGTCGGGGCCTGGCCTCGCCCACGACTTCCCAAGGCTGGTTCTCGGAGAGCTTGACGGTGTAGGAGTTGAACTTGAACGCGCGATACATCGGCCGGAGGTCGATCGAGAGCGTCAGGATCCCGCCGGATGTGTTGCCCGTCAGCTCGACGCGCGGCACGCTGGGGCGAAGAACTCGAGTGATGAGAACAACTCGAAGGAAAGCTCACCGCGGTAGCCGGCCGAGACGTTCCCGAGATAGCTGGCGGGTGCGACGAAGGCCATCTCTTCGGCGCCGGCATCGATTTGCGACGTAGTCACCCATGAACTGGATGGGCGTGCCGCCGTTGCCCGCGGCGGTCCAGCCGTCGACGCCGGATGTGAAATCACTCTGAGCAGTGGCCTGTTGCCGAAGACCCGCAGAGGAGTGTGAGTGCGGCGATAGAACAGGTCAGTTGATGATGAGATGGCATGAAAGAGCATTCCCTCGCTTGTATACGTCCCGGTCCCCGGAACGCGTCAACCCACTCCAAGATGCGTCAGTCGGTGACGACAACGACATCCCGGAGGCTCCCCAAGCAGAATATTGTATCGGGTGTGAGGATGGGCAAGCGAAACCCACGATGACAAAGGGTTTAGGGCTGTCGGGTCTGACGGATCAGACCTGATATCCCACCTCATCACCGTAAACGGGGATTACAGATAACGCCCGTCAGCTTATGAGCCTTCAGGACCTCCGCTCGGCTCAACAGAGGCATACGGACGACGTCCTTGAGGTAGGGCTCGACCATCGCCCGGAACTGGACCTGCTGCTCCGCAATGGGCAGCATCGCGTCGATCACGGAGAGCCCCCGCTCGTCGACGAGCCGTTCGTACTCCTCGTAGATCCGGCCTGGAAAAGGCGGAAGCTCTGGTACGGGTCTTCGCTGAGACCGAGATCCATGCCCGCTTCGTAATACTTGAGTTCGGGACGTCCGTGGAGGATGCGTCCGAGCGCGACTTCGAGCGGGAGTCGGAAGTAGACGGCGAGTCGGGCTTTGGCGCAGCGGTACATGCGCCGGACGAAATCGCGGTCCATGCCACGGGCCGCGTCGCGCGAGGCGGTGTAGATGTAGCGGTCGGCGAACACGACGCCGCCGGCACGGAGAGACGGCAACATCTCGCCCTCGAACCGGTCGGCGAAGTCGGCGGCGTGGATGAGCGAGAAGGTGAGCGGGCTGAGGCTGCCGGGTGGCCTGCCGCGTTTGGTGGTCTCACGGACGAGGTCCGACGAGTTCCACTCGCTGAAGTAGGAGCAGTAACCGAGTGAGGCGACCCACTTCTGAGCAGGTCGAGTGGTGCTCTTGCCCGAACCGTCGAGCCCTTCCACGACGATGAGCTTGCCGGGCAGGGCTCTTCCATGTACGGCTTGTACGGGGCCCGACGCGTCTGAGGCTTACCGCTCGGCGCTGCTCGAGTCCGACCAGCGGATGATCGTCTCGAGCCCGAAGACGTTGGCGATGAGGTCGGCCTTGCGCGGCGCCCTCGATGCACGCGACGGGTTGTTCTTGCTGTGCGCGATGCGCAGCGTCTTGTCCTCGAACCGATCTGGACCGACTCGACATCGCGGGTGTGGGTGCGATCGAGCCGTCGGCGACGCGGAGGACGGCCGCCGTGACGGGCCGCGTCACGGTTCTCGCTTGAGAGACGCTGGAACTCGTCGTGGTCCTTGCTGGGCAGGCTCTTGCGGTGGTAGCGGGCGACGACGGCGATCAGCTCGATCTCTTCCTGTGAAGCCAGCCAGCCCGCTGTGGATGATCAGGTGGTAGCTGTGGCGGTGGTGACGGGTGTAGTTCATCACCATGCCCACGTCGCGGAGGATCGCGGCGGCTTCGAGGATCTCGCGGTTGCGCTGTGGTTGGGGATCGCCGAGATCGGCGGGCTGGTCGTAGATGCTGGTGGCGAGCTTGGAGACGTGGATCGCGCCCGGATGTTCACGCCGCAACGGTCGGCGAACTCGATCGCCGTGGCCAGTGGGCAATGCCGGCCGCCGCGACGGCCGAGGGCGCCGGCGAGCTCGTCGATCATCTCGAGGATGATGCCGTCGCGGACACCGCGGTCGTGCACGCGGATGCGGTCGACCTCAAGAGACTCCATCAAGCCCTCTGCGATGGCGAGCCCGGCGACGATGATGTCGTAGCGGTCGGAGCCGAGCCCCGGATCGCGCCGCGATCGCTCACTGACAGATTCGAGAGCTGATCGATGAAGTCCTTGACCTCGGCGAGCGTCACCTCGTGCCCGCGCGTGGAGTTCGGGACAAGGCCGAAGGTCTCCGTGCCCGGCTGTGAGCGGAGGCTCATGGCCGCGAGCGTGGTGATGGTGCCCCGGTGCCGAGCATCTCGGGCATCTTGGCGAACTTCTTGGCCTCGGCGGATCGCGTCCTTGACGAACGAGCGGAGTTCCTTGAGCGCCTTGCCCTCGCCCGGGCCGCAGGAGCCGAACTGCTCGGTCAGCCGGACGGCTCCCAGTCGCAGCGGGTGGACGGAGGCGATGCTGCCGTCGAGGCTGACGAGTTCGGTGCTGCCCCACCGATATCTGCGACGGCCATCGTGCGGCCGGAAGGTCGATCTCACCCGCGACGGACCGGCAGGCCAGGCTCGGCCTCGCGCTCGGCGGTGATGACCTCCACCTTGTGCCCGGTGCGGGAGAAGATCATCTCCGGAACTCGTCCTTGTTCTCCGCCTCGCGCACGGCAGCCGTGGCCACGATCCGCAGCCGACGCACACCGAAGCCCTGGCGATCTCGCACATGTGCACCGCGTCGACGGCTGAGGCCATCGCGTCGGGATCGAGCTTGTTCGCCTCGGCGGCCTTGCGCTGAGCACGGCATCGCCTTCTCGTCGTCGATCACGCGGTAGCCGCCCGAACGCGCGCGTCGGCGATCACGAGCGGACGGTGTTCGTCCCGACGTCGATCGCGGCCAGTCGCGAGCGGCCCGAGCTGCGAGGGAACTCGTAGGAGAGCATGGTCATGGCTTAGCCCTCCTCCTTTCGTATGGCCGGCTCGGCCTGACGCCCGTCTGGTGCAGGACGCGCGACCTCGGTCTGAAGGTCGCTGAACACATGGTTCATGTCGCGGTTGGCGTCGATGCGCACAAGGTCGAAGCGTTCGACGAGGGAGTCGAAGACGCGGAGCACGCGCCCTGATACTTCATGAAGGAGCTGTAAATGTCCGCTCCTCGATGAAGTCCATGCCCGATTCCCAGTAGTCGAACCCGCCGCCGGCGATCACGCGGGGACGAGGTTCTCGACCTCAACGTCAAGGTAGATGACGGCGTCGGGGATGGGCGCGAAGCGGTAGATGTCTTCGACCCTCGGGGTCCGAGCCGCGGACGATCGAGCGTGCGAGCGAGGCGAAGATGTAGCGGTCGGTGAGCACGACGAACCCGGCCCGGAGTGCGGGGATGATCTCGTTCTCGACGCGATCGGCAAAGTCGGTCGCGTAGAAGAGGTCCATGGTGAGCGGGCCGAGGGTGTGGCCCTCTGGCCCTGCGGAGCCCGTCGCCGGCCAGTCCCGATCGGGTGAGCGCCGAGCGGACGACGCCGTAGCCGTCGTTCTCGAGCCATTCGTGGAGGAGGGCGATGTGCGTGGAGCGTCCGACGCGGTCGGTGCCCTCGACGCAGATCAGCGCCGGGGTACTCGCTGGTATCGACGGGGCCGGCGCCTGTGAAGGCGTACTGCTGTCCGTAGGAGAGGCCGCGGTAACCGGTCTCCTCGAGCGGCCGTTGGAAGGTGTGGGTGTGGGCTGCATGGTGTCTCCGAGTGGACTCGGAGGATCATAGACGCTCGTGCCCAGAGCCCTCGCATTCGCGGGCTTCACTCGGCGTTTACGGTTTCTTCAAACATGGCCTCGACGAATCGGTCGGGGTCGAAGGGCTGCACGTCGTCGGGGTCTCGCCCACGCCGATGAGCTTGACGGGGATCTCGGTCTGCTGGCGGATGGCGACGACCATGCCCCGCGAGCGGTGCCGTCGAGCTTGGACAGAAAGATGCCCGTCACGCCCGCGGCCTCGGCGAAGCCCTCGGCCCGGCGCAGGGCGTTCTGACCCGCGGTCGCGTCGAGCACGAGCAGCACCTCGTGGGCGCATCGGGGATCTGCTTCGTCGCGACGCGTTTGATCTTGGAGAGCTGGTCCATCAGACCCGCCCGGGTCTGGAGGCGGCCGGCGGTGTCGAGGATGATGACATCCACACCCCGGGCCACGCCCGCCGAGCACGCGTCGAAGGCGACGGCTGCGGGTCGCTGCCTTCCTGACCTTGACGATGCCGACGTCCAGACGCTCGGCCCAGATCTCGAGCGGCGGACGGCTCCGGCGCGGAAGGTGTCGCACGCGCCGAGCAGGACGGTCTTGCCGTCGGCTTTGAACTGGCGCGCGATCTTGGCGATGCTGGTCGTCTTGCCCGCGCCGTTGACGCCCGTGACGAGCACAACGGTCGGGCCGGTCTCGGCGAGGTTCAGACGCCGATCCTGCTCGGGCCACATCGCCTTGATCTCTTGCTTGAGGTAGTCGAGCGCGTCCTCGCCCTTGGTCATCTCGCCCTTGCGGTACGCGTCGCGGATGCCGCCGCTGATGCGCGGGCCGCGGTGACGCCGACATCGGCGCGGATGAGCCGGCCTCGATCTCCTCGATCAGTTCTCATCGAGCTTGCGGTCGCGCAACAGCGAGACGATGCCCCCGAGGCTCTGGCGCGTCTTGGCCGTGCCCAGCGCAGTTTGCTGACAACGCTCTGAAGATCGCCATCGCTTACGACCCCGCTTCTTCCGTGGCGGCCCTGTTGGTTTCGAGCACGCGCTTGAGCAGCTTGTCGAGGATCGCGTTGACGAACGCGGGGACTTCGGTGCTGAATTCCTTCGCGAGTTTCACGGCCTCGGCGACGGCGGCCTTGGGCGGCGTCGTGCCGTGGGTCATCTCGTAAGTGCCAGCCGGAGCAATGCCCGGTCCACCGCGGGCTGGCGGTGCACAGGCCACCGGCGCCAATTCGGCGACCGCGTCGTCGGCGGCCCGCGATGCTCGAAGGCCTTGCTTGCCAAGTCGAGCGCTTGTCCACCTCGCCCGGCTTCAGGTCCTCGTCGATGTCAATCGAGGCGCGGACGCGGTCGAGCTCGGCGTCCTTGACCGCGTCGAGCTGGTACAGGGCCCGGAAAGCGAGGCGTCGGATGAGGCGGGGTGGCCATAGGCGTTTATTCGTTCTCGGATTTGTCTTGAGGGAGATTCGTTTCGAGGCGTTCGACTTCGCACGGACGCCCTGCGCCACGGCCCGGGCGATCGCGTCCATCGAGGTCAGCGTGTCCATCAGAGCAGCCGCGGCTTTTTCGCCCTTGTTGCCCTGGGCGCCGCCCGACCGGGCACTGGCGTGATCGCCGGTCTCGGCGGTGATGAGCCCGAAGGCGACGGGGATGCCCGTCTCGATGGTGATCCGGGTGATGCCCGGGCGACGGCGTCGGCGATATAGCGGTCGTGCAGGGTCTCGCCGTGGATCAGGCAGCCAGCGCCACCACCCTTGTAAGCCCTGCTCCGGGCGGCGGCGTTCGAGAGAGCCGTCAACTCGAAGGCCCCGGGGCGTCGATGACGGCGATCTGGTCCGCGGGCACGCCCCTGCCGATCTCAGCCCGGGCGGCCTCGAGCAGGCGAGGTCACCGACCGGTTGTACCGGCTCACGACGATCGCGATGGGCGAAGGAGGCTTCACAGACGCGATGGTAGGCCCGGGCGGTAGGATCCGCCCATGCGAGGTCTGATCCAGCGAGTGGCCCCGTGCTCCAACTGACACGGGTGACGGGCGCGTTCTCGGCGGTTGCCAACGTATGGTTTGTGATTGTCTGGACACGGGCGTTCGAGCAGGAAGCGGGCACCGTGCAGATCGACGAGCGATCGATCTGGGTCCTGCTCGCCGGCGGCGCGGTCGCGGCTCTCGGCTCTACGCCTTCGGGGCGGCCCTGAACGACATCCTCGACGCCAAGCGGGACCGCACGCTTCGGCCCAACAGGCCCCTGGCCTCGAGCGGATCTCGGAAGAGATCGCCATGAGCGTGGTGATCGGGACGCTGGTCTGCGCGATCCCGGCTCACTGGTGCTCGGGGCGGAGGCGCTCACCTCGGTCGCGGCGATCGGGATCACGATCTACAACGTGGCGGGAAGTTCGTGCCGGCGATCGGGCTGCCGGTCCCGCGCTCGTGTACGCGGGGCACATGCTGGCGCCGAACCATGCTGGTCTTCACGCTGCCCGTCTGGCTCGTCATGACGCACGCGATGGTCGTGGGCGGCTGGCACACGATGGAGCATCGTGTGCCGAGGCTCAGTTCGCGAGCCGTGCTCTTTGCCGTGGCGGGCTGGGCGGCCTGCTCGGCGGTGCTGCAGCGCACGGGTCGGCCCAGAGCGAGGGCGGGCATCTGGCCCACCTGTGCCGTGGCAGGCTGTGCTCTGGATCGGTGCGACGGCAATCGTCTTTGCGCTGGTCTGCTACAGGCGTGCGTCGGCTCGGTTTCAACGAGCGATCGGGCGAAAGGTGCCGGTATGGCACCTCTGGCCCGCGGTGTACGCCTGCACCGGCTTGTGGGCGCTGGCAAAACAGGCGAGGCGTGGCCGCTGATCGCGCTCTGGCGGTGGGCGTACTGGGGATGACCATCCTGCGCGAGGCGTACGCGATGGTCGAGGAGCCGATCGAGTTCCGCAGATGAGCGCGGATGCGTTGAGATCCGGTGTGGGCCCGGTCAGTTGAGTTTGAAGATGAAGAAGATCGCCGTGAAGATTGAGTCGGCGATGATGATGGAGACAAGGCACTGGACGACGGTGTCGGTGGTGGCCCGCCGACGCCCGCGGCTCCGCCCGAGGTTTTGAGGCCGTTGGCGCAGGCGATGGCGCCGATGAGCCCCGAAGATGCCCGCCTGATCATGCCTGTCCAGAAGTCGACGCCCTTGAGCCTGGTTGAGCATGTTGTCCCAGAAGATGGAATAGGGGATCGCCAGCACAAGCCGGGAGATCAGCATCGCGCCGCTGACGGCGACGATGTTCGAGATCACCGCGAGCGAGAACATGCTCAGGATCGAGGCAATGAGCCGGGCACGACGAGGAATCGCACAGGGTCGAGCGCGTGGACCTCGAGGGCTTCGATCTCCTCCCCACCACCATCGTCCCGAGTTCGGCGGCGATGGCGGCCCTGGCGAACCCGGTGAGCACGATCGCGGCCATGAGCGGGCCGAGCCACGCAGGACGGCAACGCCGATGATGTTTGCCACGGCGGCGCGAGCCGAACTGGTCCAGCGGCGGCGCCATGTTGAGCGAGGATGAGCCCGACGCTGAACGAGACGAGCGAGACGATGAAGATGGATCGACACCGATGCGGATCATCTGGGTGCTGATCGCGCCGGTGCCCATGCGTTTGCGGTTGGTGCAGTTCTTGAGGAACCAGCGCGCGCCTCGATGACAAGCAGCAGGACCGAGCCGGTGTGGGTGACGATATCGATCGCGGGCCCCCGACTTTGTAGACGGGCGCCGGATCGCGGGCGGCTCGGGATGGGAGGCTGCTGGCTCACGCGTCAGGTGCCCACAGCCTCGTCGAGGTCGTGGTGATCGTAAAGAACTGATCGAGGCGGGCGATCTCAAAATCGAGTGCACGCGATCGGTCAGCGAGCAGAGCACGAGCTTGGTGCTCGCTTGCGCCGCCTGCATCGCCTCGACGAGGGTCGCCACGCCCGAGCTGTCCATGTACGAGACGCCGGAGAGATCGACAACGAGTCGGCGGGCTTCGATGGCCTTGCGAATGTCGTTGCGGAGGGTGGGTGATCGGCCCGGTCGATATCGCCTTCGGGTTTGAGGATGGTGGTGTCGTCGCGGGTTTCCCAGACGACTTCGAGTTCGTTCGGACTAGCCATTGGCGTGCTCCGCGCGTTTGTGGGGTTTGGAGTGAGTGCTTTCGTCATGATGAGGCGCATGCCGACTTTCTCTCGGCGTTCGTAGACAACGGAGTCCATGACTTCCTTGATGATGTGCACGCCGAGGCCTCCGGGCTTGACGTCGTCGAGGTCCCGGCCGCAGATGGCGTCCGGATCGATCTGCTTGGCTTCGTCTTCGACGACGATGCGCCCGGGACGCCCGGGCTGGCGTGGGACCAGATGGAGATCCAGATGGGCTTGTCGAGCTGGCGCTCGTAGCCGTGGTTGATGACATTGGCGAGGGCCTCGTCGACGGCCAGCGCGATCCGGCCGGACTCGTCCTGCTTGAAGCCGAGGCGACGGGTGAGACCCAAGACGAGTTCCCGAGCCCCGGCGAGGTAGGTCGGGTCGCTCAGGAGCCTGATCCGACGGCGGGTTTGGACTCGCTCACGGATCAACCCTCCCGGACGGGGTGTCCTTCTTGCTTGTAAACCAGTTCGCCCAGCAGCTCAGAGGCCTGACGGCTCGGGGGTCGCTCCCGGCGGGGTCGTAGCCGAAGTCTTCGCCCGTGATCTGCACGAGCGTATCCGAGGCGACGAGTCGCATGAGCGGGTCATCGCTGGCGAGCATGCGGATCAGGGGCTCGACGGCGTTCTCGTCGCCGGTGCGGCGAGCCTTGGCGACAACGGCGAGGCGGTCCTGCGGGACGGGGAATCGAAATCGGGCTTCACCTTCACCTTGGGTGCAGCCGACAGGCATGCCCGTGAGCAGCGCGAATGTGAAGATGGACACGAGGGTCGTCCTCAGCATGGGTGAGATCCTAGAGTCTCCGTTTCCATCCCGCCCGACCGGATCAAGGGAGCAGGCACAGACATGGCATCGACCATTCCACCCCTGACCCACACCAAGACCCGCACAACGAGATCGTTCCGGTCCCGGACTGCGGCGGACAAACAATGCAGGCTCATCGCCAGAAGACTCCGCGAGGCTGGCATTTATTCGATGATCCAGCTGCCGGATATCACCGCGGCCGAGCTCAAGGCGATGAATCCGAAAGGGATCGTCCTCGGGCGGACCGGCGAGCGTGTTCGAGGACGGCTCGCCCCGGATCGACCCCGAGATCCTGAACCCGGGTGTCCCGGTGCTGGGGATCTGCTACGGGATGCGGCTCGTGTGCCAGCACCTTGGCGAAGATCACGCCGGCCGACCATCGCGAGTTCGGGCGCGCCAATCTGGAGATCAAGGACGACAGCGATCTGTTCGACGCGGTGCCCAGCGGACGACCGTCTGGATGAGCCACGGCGACCGTGTGACCGACCTTGCCAGCGAACATCGAGACGATCGCATCAACGCCGACCTGCCCGCAGGCGGGCGTCCGGTACAGCGAGAACGGCGTGCGGTTCTACGGCGTGCAGTTCCACCCCGAGGTCACGCACACACCCACGGCTCGGACATCATCCGGAACTTCGCGTACAACATCTGCGGCTGCACCGGCACCGGCATATGGCCGAGTTCGCCGAGACCGAGATCCGCAGCATCCGCGAGCGTGTCGGCAGCGACCGCGTCATCTGCGGACTCTCGGGCGGCGTGGACTCGTCCGTCGTGGCGGCTCTCCTGCACAAAGCCATCGGGGATCACCACGCGTTTTCGTCGACAACGGCTTGCTCCGCAAAGGAACGCCACCGTCGAGACGACCTTCCGCGATCACTTCAACGTGGACCTGCGTGTGATGGACGCGACCGAGCAGTTCCACGCGGACCGGCTGGCGTGACGGACCCGCAGGAGAAACGCAGGCGCATCGGGCACCGGTTTGTTGAGGTGTTCAAGGAGGCCGCCGAGAGCGTCAAGGGGCCAAGTTCCCGCTCAGGGACGCTCTACCCGGATGTGATCGAGTCGGGACACGGGCACTCGGGCAAGTCGGCGAACATCAAGTTGCACCACAACGTGGGCGGTTTGCCCGAAGATCTGGGGTTCGAGTGATCGAGCCGGTGCGGGAGCTCTTTAAGGATGAGGTCCGCAAGCTGGGCGAGGTGCTGGGCGTGCCCGCGATCCTCTGGCGGCATCCGTTCCCCGGGCCCGGACTCGCGGTGCGGGTGCTGGGCGAGGTGAAGCCCGAGAAGCTCGAAGTCATCCGCGAGTGCGACGAGATCGTGCTCGAGGAGATCATCGCGGCGGATCTGTACCGCCAGACGAGCCGTCTTTGCGGTCCTCTTGCCCGTGCAGAGCGTGGGCGTGATGGGCGACGGGCGGACGTACGAGAGCGTCGTGGCTGTGCGAGCGGTCGAAACGCGGGACTTCATGACAGCCGACTGGGCGGATCCCGTTCGATGTGCTGGCGCGAATCTCGAATCGGATCATCAACGAGGTGCGGCGTGAACCGGGTGGTGTACGACATCTCGAGCAAGCCGCCGGCGACGATTGAGTGGGAATGATTCGAGCTGACATCCAGACACCGGCGGCCTGCACGAGATCACGCGAGAAATCGCGGGAAAGCGAGGCGGGTGTGGATGCGGGGCTGTGCACGGTGTTCATCCGGCACACGTCGGCGAGCCTGATTATTCAGGAGAACGCCGACCCGAGCGAGGCGTGATCTTGAGCGTTGGCTCGATGCGCACGCCCGACGGGACGGCCTACGAGCACACCGACGAGGGCCCGACGACATGCCGAGCCACATCCGATCGGTGCTGACGGCCACAAGCCTTGGTATCCCGGTGATGGACGGCAGGCTGGCGCTGGGACGTGGCAAGGGATGTATCTCTGGGAACACCGGCTCGCGCGCACACGCGGCGGATCGTCGTGCATGTCTCGTCATGAGCACAGGAACGGCACAGACTGGCTGGCGAGGAAGGTGTTTCTCCGTCACCCGGTCGAGAGCGATCGGGAGGAATGGTGCATTGTGGGACGCGAGCCGGTCGTTTCTGGAGCCTTGATGCCGAGGCCGCCCGAGGGGCGACGGGTGTGCTGACTGAGCGGTTCGATCGGCTGCTTGAAACGGCCGACACACCCGAGAATCAGCGGCATGTGATCTGTCGACAGAGCGATAAGCGCGATCGTGGGCATGGTGAACCTGAGCCAGATTTTCCGCGGGCCCTCTGCAACGCGATCATGGGCTACTGGGTGGGCGAGGCGTTTACCCGAATGGGCTACACGAGCGAGGGCGTCAACCTTGTGCTAGGGCGGGCGTTCGGTGCCTGAAGCTGCACCGCGTGGAGGCGAACATCATCCCGAACAACTCGGCTTCGATTGCACTGGCCAATCGTGTCGGGTTCCGCAAGGGGTACTCGCCCCGGTATCTCGAGATCGCCGGCACATGGCAGGACCACATCCGGTTTGCGATGACAGCCGAGGATTGGCAGGCTTTGCGCGCCGATCAGCCGAAGTAGTCGGGCTCGTTGCCGGGCTTCCACTTGATGTTGCAGCCCATGCTGGGCTTCTGGTCCGTGCCGACGTCCTCGCCGGCGACGACTGCGTTGATGGCTCGGCGGAGGTCCTTGCCGTGATGGGCTCGTCGGAGCCCGACGGGCGTCGTCGAGCTGGCCCCGGTAGGCGAGGTTGAGGTCGGCATCGAAGAGGAAGAAGTCGGGCGTGCAGGCGGCTTTGTGGCCTTGGCGACTTCACGGGTTTCGTCGAAGAGGTACGGGAAGTGTAGCCCCGTTTCTCGGCTTCCTGTCATGTGGACGGGTGCGTCGGCGGGTGTTTGTGGGTGTCGTTGGCGCTGATGGCGACAACCCCGATGCCGTGAGCCTTGGCGTCGTGCCCGAGGCGGGCGAGTTCGTCTGCGACGTGGATGACGAAGGGCAGTGGTTGCAGATGAACATGACCAGCAGCCGCGCGGTCCGGCGGCGTCCCGCACGCTGACACGCTCCTCGCCTGTGCCGGTGTTGTAGTTGGGCAGGTCGAAGGCGCGCCTGGTGCCGAGTTCGAGCATGGTTGATGGGGTGCGGGCCATGTGGGACTCCTTTGGTGAAGCCTGTCGCACGAGGCCGAGACCAGAGCCGCACACCGCGAGAAGAAAGCGGAGCGGGCGGGATTCGAACCCGCGGTACGGGTAAACCCGTACACCGGATTAGCAACCGGCCCCTTCAGCCTCTCGGGCACCGCCCGTGGGACGGCATGGTACGCCCATCGCCCCTGGCGAAACCACGCCCGAGCAAGCAAACCCGATCCGGACTCGACAGGGCCTTGGGCTCGCACTTGGCGGCTTGACTGGCCGGGCGATGGCCCGCGCTTTGGGCTTAGTCGCAGCCGGCGTTGTAGTTGCCGACCCATGCCGAGAAGTCGGCGGGGTGAGGAGGCCGTCGGCGTTCTGGTCGGCCGGGCAGGAGTTGATGACGGCCATGACCGCGTTCTGCGACAGGATCGCCCGCGGTATTGGCCACCTCGACTCGGTACGTGCCCTCGGTGTTCAGGTCCGGTTGATGGTCAGGGTGTCGGTGGTCGTGCCGGTGAACCGGCGTTGTCGGCCGTGGGGTGCCGTTGAGGTACCACTGATAGGTGTCGGCCAGCGGTGCTGACGGTCATCTGCTCTGCCGGACCGAAGGCGGTGGCGACGACGCTCTGCGGCTGGCTGGTGATGCTGAGGAATGGGCCGCACTGGTTGATCAGGAGGCTCACGCTGTCACCGAAGACGTTGGCGGTCACGAGATCGATGGCGAAATCGTTGTTGATGTCTCGTGCGAGGAGGGCGATTGGTCCGGTACCTGCATCAAAGAAGAAGGCCCGCTGAAGTTGCCTGCGCCGTCGTTGATGAGCGTGGCGACTTGTGATGTGCCGCTGAGAAAGACCGTGATGATGTCGAGATCGCCGTCGTTGTCGAGATCGGCGAGGGTGCTGTCGCCCGGCACTTCGGTGACGTCGTAGTCCACGGACGTCGAGAATGCCGTCGCCCGCACCGAATCGACGCGCTTCATCGTGCCGTTGATGGATCTGACGAGATCGAGGTTGCCATCGCTGTCGAGATCACCGAACGCAACGCCGACGGGTCCGTCTTCTGATGGGATGGTGATCTGCGATGCGAACGTGCCGTCGCCGTTGTTGAGGAGCAGGCTCAGGCTGTCAGAGCCGGTGTTGGGTGTTGCGATATCGATGTGGCCGTCGTTGTTGACGTCGCCGTAGGCGGCGAAGCCTGGGGCTGGTTCCGACTGCATACGCGGTTGCTGCGGCGAACGTGCCGTCACCGGCTCCGACAAAGACGTTGATGAAGCTACCTGCGGCGGCGTTGGCGACGATGTCCAGTTCGCCGTCGTTGTTGATGTCAATCAGCTTGAGGTGCGTGGGCTTCCGCCCGTGATGGCAGGCTGCCGATGGAGAACGCCCCGCTGCCGTCGTTGGTCAAGATGCCGACTGCGTCGTTTGTGATGTCAGCGATCACCGCGTCGAGATCGCCGTCGTTGTCGATGTCACCGAGCGACACATCGAAAGCCCGATGCCGGCGGCGTAGAAGCTGACAGGCGCGAACGCGCCATCGCCGATGCCAAGACACCGAGATCATTGGTGATCGCGTTGATGGAGACGATATCGGGATCCGTCGCCGTTGACATCACCCGCGTCGAGCTCGTAGGGCCCATCGCCCGTGGCGAGATCGACGCTCTGAGAAACATCGTCGCCGGGTCGCACTGGGCGTGCACGGATGAGGCGGCGTTGGCGAGCAAGAGAAGCGTGGCGGCGGCGGTCAGTCTGTGCGCATACGTGAGTCCTTCCGGGTTCCGGCCTTTGTCCATCTGGGGCCTTGCTGTTACGCGTTCTTCCGCAGGCAGCTGCAGAAGCAAACCAGACCCGATCTCGGCCCGCCTGCAATAAAGCGCTTTGGGTGCTTTGGGAGGCGGGATTCGGCTTACGCCTCGCCCGGGGCGGCGTTCGAGAAGAGCTGCGGAGTTGCTTGTTCTCGCGGCGGGTGGTTTCGAGATCGAACACGAGGTACTTCACGCTGACACGGAGGTAGTCGAGCGAGTCCCCGAGTTCGGAGATCGTCTTCTTCATCTGCTCGTGGCGGGACTTGGTATCCGTGGCGGTTTCCTTTGAGCTTCGCCTTGCTGGTCGCTGGGGAGGTGTTGATCTTCTCGAGGAGTTTGTTGAACTGGTTCTGGAATTCTCTCGCTCATGGTCATCTCCCGCCCTGTCACGTGACGCGGCCGCCTTGGTTGGACGCGTATGCCAGAGACAGATCAACGCGGATGCCCGGCGCACAGCGGGGCCGGCGATGTGAAGTCCGAGAAAACCGAGCTCCGCTCGTGTTCAGGGAGGATGCAAGCGGCGTGCCGGGGCTGTCGTTCCGGCTGGCCGATTGATCCGGGTGTTGCCGGGATCAACGCCCGGCGAGGCACGCGTGCCTGTTGCCCCGCTTCAGCGCCGCTGGTGATCGCCAGGGCCGCCTCCTGCCGGGCCGCCTGCGAGCCCACCACCTGCGTGGCGGTCGGCGCCCGGCGGAAGGCGGCAAAGTGGATCTCCAGATCGTGCAAAACGGGTCAGCGGGTCGGCCAGACCTGTCTGCATGGCGGCCCAGTCCAGCAGGGAGCCCCCTTGTCCGAGAACCGGTAGCCGAGCGTCGTCTCGAGCGCTTGGCCAGCGGGATGAACGGATCGACCACGCTCTCTGGGAGGCTGGTGAGCTTGGCGAGCCTGACGTCCGAGGCTTTCTGGCCTCGGCGGAGGGGACTTCGACCTCGGCCCGGACCGGGGCTGCGTCGGCCCGGTGGCTGGCCGTGGCTGAGGCGAGGGTCTTGATGCCTGCCCGCTCGAACCGGATGGTCAGCGCTGGGTCGGCCGCCCCTCGACCATGATGGCCTGGCAGCGGTAATCTGCCCCACCCCCCACTCGGGACGGTCGGCATGGGTGACACGGTCGCCGAAGGACCAAGGAGTCGCTGACATGGAAACCCCTTCGTGGGGATCAGTCACACGGGCGTCCCCACGACGGGCGGCTGGAACTGATCGAGCTCTTGGGGCCTGCTGGGCCGGTTTGAGCACCCGGTCGCCGCGGCGGGCGGGCTGCATAGGATCAGCCTGCCCGGTCAGCGCGATGCTGACCCGTCCTTCGCCGGCGATGAGAGCCCCGATCATGATCGAAGCATTCAAGAGTGAAGAGGTCGTCGACAAGTTCGGCGGTCGGTTCCGTCTGACCGCGGTGATTCGCCGCCGTCTGGTCCAGCCATGGAGGCGCCCGCCCGCTGGTCGAGCGTGACGGTGCCGATCCGATCTCGAACTCGTCGCAGGAAACTCGAGGACAAGATCGAGATTGTCGAGAACGCCGACGGCGACTTCGAGGTTGTCGCAGAGGCCGAGGAAGCCCTGCTCTAAGGCCGGCTCCCTTCGTCAGGAGGGACATACGTGAGCACAACGAAACAGACACTCGACGGCAAGCGCATCATTCTTGGTGTGCGGCGGATATCCGCGTACAAATCGGCGGCTTTGACGAGCAAGCTGGCGCAGGCTGGCGCTGAGGTCACGTCCTGATGACCGAGTCCGCGACTCGGTTTGTCACGCCGATAACCTTTCAGCGCTCGGAAAGCCTGGTTCATACAAGCATCTGGGAACACGTCGAGGCGAGCGATCCGCAGCACATCGCGACCGCGTCGGGAGCGGACTCGCTGTGGTCGCGTGCAGCATGGACTGCATGTCCGTCTGGCGACCGGACGGGCGGACGACGTGGTGACGCTTGTGTTGAGTGCGGTCGACCGTGCGAAGACGCCGGTGATTTGGCTCCCGCGATGAACGAGGTGATGTGGAGCCAGCCGGCGACGCAGCGGAATCTGAGACGCTGCGAGGCGACGGGTTTGAGTTTGTCGAATCCGGCTGGCAGGCTTGCCGGGCGGTAGGTCCCGGACGGATGGCCGGAGCCCGAGTCGATTCTGGACGCAATCGGCCCGCCTGACGCGCGCTTTGCCGGTGGCTATCATGGCGTCCCCAACCGTGACCTTCGGAGAGGTGGCAGAGCGGTTGAATGCGCTGGATTCGAAATCCAGTATGGCTCCGGGTCATCGGGGTTCGAATCCCCCCTCCGTTCGATAAGACCCTGCATTTGCAGGGTCTTGTTTTAGGGTTTACGACGGAGCACTCCGAGACGTTTGACCCTGTTGGCCTTGAACTGGCCTAGATCAGCGACGCGACGATGCCGCGAGCCTCGGCGGATACGTGCCTGAGCGTTTGTCGGCGAGCGTTAGCTTTCAGCTTCGAGCCGCTTCCATGCCTTAGTGGTTGCGACTTCAGCGAGCCGGCCTTGGCTGGCTGAACATCGCCCGCTCATGGCGTATGAGCCTGCTCGTGCTTCATCCACCTCAGGGCGGTGGATGTGGTAGTCGGGCACCCGCTCGCCGAGTGCTTTCTGCACGGCCTCGTGCAGGTCGACGAACTTGCACTGCTCGAGGTCGCGCACCGCGTCGGCGGTTGGCGAGCACAATGTCCTTTGGACAGCGGAACGGCTCCGCGTCGGTGCTCCGGTACTCGGCCAAGACTGCCGGCCGCGATGGGAACTTCGACCTTGTAGTCCTCGACCGTCTTGGCGGCCTTCGACCGCGGCGGCGTGCCGTCGGCCTTTCGCCGGCGTCCGCGATGAGCTCGCGTTCAAGTGACTGTAATGCGGCCAGTGCCTTCGCGATCCGGGCACCGACGGGCACTCGCCCAGCACCGGGTGAGCTTCTCGGGCGATGTCGATCTGTCGAAGGGCGTAGGCGGCGTCAGGCATTGAACCAACTGTACCACAACCTCACGGTTTTTCTAGGTGGGCGTTGACGGATCATCCGCAGCGAGCTACCGGTGGATTTCTGTAGAGGTCTGCCATATGAAAGAGACGCAAAGCCTAGCCGCACTGCTCACCTCGGTCACCCGGGGCACCTCATCATCGCGCTGGAGTACCTCGCCGAGCTCTCCGCAAATGGGATGGTCACATCCGAGGTGGTCGACGCGATCGACGAGAGTTCGCCCGCACACGGAGGTGTCGCGACTTCCGCCGGTCGAGCACGCTGGGCACCTCGGGCTGATTTCAGCCACGATCGACAGCGACGGTTTCGCGAAGTTCTTCATCCACGCTGCCGCGTTGGACCTGCTGGGCCTTGACATCGAGGCCGTGCACGAAGTGAAGAGGCAGAGTTACAGGTGTTGGCGGGCGTCTCGCCGCTACCAGCGTGACGCCGCTGGCAACAAAGGTCGCGCTCGGCGAGCAGCGGCTTCCCCATGCTGCTCTTGGAAGCCGAGGTCGGACCTGAACAAATCGCTGGCTGCCGAGCGGGCGGTGGCAACCAACGGGGCCTGAGCACCGCGAAGGCGTTCTGGCTCGCCGAGTCGCGCTCGGTCTCAAGTTGCAAGGCCGAGGGCTTCATCGATGAGCTCCACCGACGGATCCCTTCGGATCACGGATTACACGCTGACCGACCGCGGCAGAGCATGGCTGACGGGACGGCTCACCGATCGCGGCGAGCGTCCGCAACATCGGAGCTCGAGGGGGTGCTGTGATGCCCGCGATGAGGTCTCTCATCCTCCGATCCGCCCGAGCGTCCTGCTTTTGCCCGCCGCGCCGGCTTCGTCCGTAGCGCACCGTCCGCATCCCCGCACCGAGCCCACTTTCCCAAGCTCGCGTCGTCTCATCGGACTCAACATTCCGCTGCACGAAGCTCGGGCGTTGGCTGAGGAGTACGAGTTGCCGCCCATCATCACGCTTGACGAGGCCGCCAAGGTCGCCCGGCGGTCACCGTTCACCGTCAAGCGGCTCGTGTCGGAGGGCGGTTCCCGAAGTCGGCCAAGCCCGGTAAGCCCTCTGCTGTTCTCTCCGCGATCGGTTCATCCAGAGCTCATGAAGGAGCACGGGTGATGCTGGCCAACCGGTTCGAGGTCGAGGCACGAGCAACCCCATCATCCACGTGGGGCACAAGTCGTACCGAAAGAAGGACGGCACGTCGGCACGCACCAAGACCTACTACGCGGAGTGGAGCCTCGGCATAAGCAGCAACGCCGGAGCCTGAAGACCAAAACGGCCGCGATCAACGCGGCCCATGCCTGCACGACAAGATCTGCAACGGCGAACGCCTCGAAGCCCCAAGGAATACACCGTCGACGAGGCGGTGAAGTTGCACTCGACACCTGCCGGGCCCGGCGGCCCGCCGAGGACCATGGCGGCGTACGAGCACACGCTCGGCAAGCTCAAGGACTTCTGCAAAGACCGGTCCATCGTCTACCTCGGTCGGTTCGGACAGGTCGAGTTCTGGGCGTTTGTGAACACGATGAATCACTTGTCGAAGAAGACGGTCTACGACCGCATGGTGATCGTTCAGCAGCTCTTCAAGTGGTGCTGCGAGGTTGCTGAGATCCTCGCGAAGAACCGGATCCGCAAGCTCGCTGAAGAAGCCGGCGTCGAAGAAACAGCCGTGCTTCACCCCTGAGCAGATCCGCACAATGATCGACACCGCGGACGACAATCTCCGGCCCATCATCATTGTGTTCCTCGCCTACACCGGGTGCCGCGTCGGTGAGATGCGGACCTGCTGTGGAGGATGTCCACCCGACGCCAACGGCAACGGCGTGCTCGACATCCGGCACGGGGCCCACGACGAGACAAAGGGGAAGGAGTCGCGTCGGATCCCGATTC
>JACADM010000046.1_pt1 | contig 41155 bp, 50 predicted proteins | sample 7512371 | NCBI WGS metagenome assembly JACADM01 (sample SAMN14389041, study PRJNA612141) | algae metagenome | isolation source: non-axenic algae culture | place: India: Navi Mumbai | collected 2017-01
CGCGCCGGGCGGCGAGATAGGCGTCGACTCCGCCCCCGCATTGGCGGCGGTGTTGAGCACCTTGCTGCGCCAGGCGCAACAGGGTTGGCCCTGCGGGGTCATCGAGACATTGCGGGTGTCGCGGTTGAACAGGCGGGTGCCGAGCCGTTCCTCCAGCCGGGCGATCTGCCGGCTGAGCGCCGAGGCGGACATGCCGATCTCGTCGGCGACGGCGCGGAAACCGCCCGCCCGTGGCGAGGCTGGAAAAGACCCGCAGTCCTCCAGATCGAATTTGTTGCGATCCATGCATCAATTATCGCAAAATAAGCACTTCTGACAACAAAGAACCTGGACACTCTTGCAAGAGGGTACAGGTCCGCGGCAGCGCGGGCGCCGGAGGAGCGGCGTCCTGTCGAAGGACCGGCCCGAGATCGCTGCCCGCCAAGGGCACATGGGGGAAATCACGATGCGACTTTCACATCTCGCCATGGCGGGCGCGCTTGCGCTTGCGTTCGCCCAGCCCGCCAGCGCCCAGGAGAAGCTGCTGATCGGCTCCACCTCGGCCTCGTCCAGCCATTACGGCTACTTCGTTTCCGTCGCCAAGCTGGTGAACGAGAAGGCGGAGGGCCTGGAGGCTTCCGTCGTGGAGACCGGCGGACGCTCGACAACCTGCGCCGCATCGAGCGCGGCCAGGTCGACTTCGGCCTCGTCACCACCAATGTCGCCCAGCATGCCCATGCCGGCACCAACGAGTTCGACGGCCGGCGATGAAGCTCGGCCTGCTGTGGGTCTATACCGGCGCGCCGCAGAACGTCATCGTGCGCGCGGACGCCGAGGTCGGCAGCCTCGCCGAGCTGAAGGACGTGCGCTTCAACCCGGGCATCAAGGGCTCGGCGACCGAGAGCACCAACCGAGGCGGTGTTCGGCGCGCTCGGCCTGTCGGCCGATTACGTGCGCGGCTCCACCACCGACGTCGTCGACATGATCAAGGACAACCGCGTCGCCGGCTACGTGAAGTCCGGCGCCGGCGACAAGCTGGACGGCTCGACCCTCGACATCGCCACCTTCACCCCGATCAAGGTGCTCGGCCTCACCGACGAGCAGAAGGCGGTGCTCGCCGAGAAGATGCCGGACGTTTCCATCGTCGACGTGCCCGCGGGCGCGGCCGACGGCGTCCCGGCCTATTCGACCTGGAGCTTCGGCGTCGGCGCGGCCGCCGGTCCCGCCCTGTCGGAAGAGGCGGCCTACAAGATCGTCAAGGCGGTGATGGAGGACAAGGAGGCCCAGGGCGCGGCGCTCGCCTCGGTCAAGGGCGTGGATCTGGCCCAGCTGACCCTGCAATACGCCACGATCCCGCTGCATCCGGGCGCGGCCCGCTGGTATCGCGAGCAGGGCATCGAGGTCCCGGCCCGCCTGCAGCCCACCGCCAACTGACGCCTGAGCATCGGGAGGATCGCCGTGCTGAACCGGACCCGCGACGCCCTGGCGCTGCTGACGGGCATCTTCGTCTTCTACACGGCAGCGACAGGTCCGTTCGAGAGCCTGATCCAGCGCGCGATCTTCCTGGCGCTCGTCGTCTGCCTCGGCCTTGCGGTCTATCCGCTGGCCATGGCCGGCGCTGGCGCCCGCTCGCCTTGCCGTCGACCTTGCGGCCGCCGGCATCTCCATTGCCGCCTGCGGCTACATCGTCGTCAACTACGACCGGATCATGACGACCCTGCCCTGGGCGACGACGCTGGACATGGCATTGACCGTCGGTCTCGTCGCCTCGGTGCTGGAAATCGGCCGCCGGGCCGTCGGCATCATCTTCCCCGCCCTCGTTCTCGTCGGCCTCGCCTACGCGCTGTTCGGCGACATGTTGCCGGGAACGCTGGCCCATCGCGGCTTCGACAGCGCCTTCGTCACCGAGACCATCTTCCTCGGCGATCTCGGCATCTGGGGCATGCTGACAGGCGTCGCCGCCACGGTCATCGCGGCCTTCGTGCTGTTCGGCTCGCTGCTGCTGCATACCGGCGGCGGCCAGAGCTTCATGGACCTTGCCATGCGCATCGGCGGCCGCCAGGCGGGCGGCGCGCCAAGATCGCCACCATCGCCAGCGGCCTGTTCGGCATGATCTCCGGCTCGGCCGTGGCCAATGTGGCGACCACCGGCAACTTCACCACCATCCCGATGATGAAGCGCCTCGGCTACCCGCCGGCCTTCGCCGCCGCCGTCGAGGCCGTCGCCTCTACCGGCGGCCAGCTCGCCCCGCCGATCATGGGCGCGGCCGCCTTCGTCATGGCCGAGATCCTCGGCGTCTCCTACATCCAGATCATCACCGCCGCGATCATTCCGGCGCTGCTGTTCTATCTCTCCGTTTTCGTCACGGTGCACATCGTCTCGGTGCGCAAGAACCTGACGCTGGTGCCCGAGGACGAGTTGCCGGCCTGGTCGACGATCCTCGCCCCGCGCCGGGTGCTGCCGATCCTCGCCGCCATCGGCGGGCTGGCCATCGGCGTCTATCTCGGCCGCTCGGTCGCCACCACCGCCTTCTACGGCATCACCGGCTGATGATCGCCTTTGTCGCCACCTCCATCGGCCAGATTTCCTGCTCCGAAGATGGCGAGCCTCGTCGTCGCCGGCATCAAGGACGCCGGCAAGGGCATGGTGATCATCGGGGTGCTGCTGGCCGGCGCGCAGATCCTCGTCTCGATGATCAACCTCACGGCATCGGCGTCACCTTGAGCTCGATGATCGTCTCGCTGGCCGGCGACTCCGCCCTGCTGGTGGCGCTTATCGTCGGCGGCGTCTGCCTGATCATGGGCATGGGCCTGCCGACCACGGCGGCCTATGTGCTGGTCGCCGCCGTGCTGGCGCCGGCCATGACCGCCGTCGGCATCGACCCGCTGGCGGCCCATCTCTTCGTCTTCTACTTCGCCACCATCTCGGTGATCACGCCGCCTCTTCTGCGTCGCCGTCTTCGTCGGTGCCGGCATCGCCCAGACAAACTGGCTGCCGGCCGCGATGGAAGCCGTGCGCCTCGGCGCGGTCACCTATGTGGTGCCCTTCATGCTGCTGCTCTATCCCGGCATGACGGCACAGGGCGACTGGATGGCCATCGGCAACGCGCTCCTGTCGGGGCTGGTGCTGGTGATCGCCATTCCCGCCGTGCTGAGCGGGCAGAAACTCTTCGCCATTCGCGCCCTGGACATCGCCGTGTTCGCCACCTCCATCGCCCTTGCCATCTGGCCGCACCCGGCCGCGCCGCTGATCGCCGGCCTGCTGCTCGCCCTGTCCTGGCATTTCGGCAAGGCGCGCCGGCCCTTGAGCGGAGCGGCAGGATGAAGAGCCTGAGGATCGGAACCGGCGCCGGCTTTTCCGGCGACCGCATCGAGCCGGCGGTGGATCTCGCCGCGCGGGGCGAGCTCGACTATCTCGTCTTCGAATGCCTGGCCGAGCGCACCATCGCGCTGGCCCAGCAGGCACGGCGTGCCGACCCGGAGGCCGGCTACGACCCCTGCTGGAGCGACGCATGCGAGCGGTGCTGCCCGCACGCGGGGCAAACGGCCCGCGCATCGTCTCCAACATGGGCGCCGCCAATCCGCTGGCCGCCGCCCGCAAGACGCAGGAGATCGCCCGCGAGCTGGGGCTCAAGGGCCTGAAGATCGCCGCCGTCACCGGCGACGACGTGCTGGCCGCCGTCGAGGGATCGGAGCTGGAGCTGCTGGAGACCGGCGGCACGGTGCGCGGCCTCGGTCGGCCGCTGCTCTCCGCCAATGCCTATATCGGCGCTGCGCCCATCGTCGCCGCGCTGGAAGCGGGCGCCGACATCGTGCTGACGGGGCGCGCCGCCGACCCGGCACTCTATCTCGCGCCGCTGGTCCATGCCTTCGGCTGGGCGATGGACGACTGGCCGCTGCTCGGCCGCGGCACCCTGGTCGGCCACCTGATGGAATGCGGCGGCCAGATCACCGGCGGCTATTTCGCCGATCCCGGCTTCAAGGACGTTGCCGACCTCGCCCGCCTCGGCTTTCCCATCGCCGAAGTCGAGGCGGACGGCAGCGCGGTCATCACCAAGCTTGCCGGCACCGGCGGCGCGGTCACCGAGGCGACCTGCAAGAGCAGCTGCTCTACGAGGTGCACGATCCGGCCGCCTATCTGCAGCCCGACGTCATCGCCGACTTTTCCGGCGTCGAGATCGCGGCGGAAGGTCCCGACCGGGTGCGCATCTCCGGCGGCTCGGGCCGCGCGCGCACCGCACGCTCAAGGTCTCGCTCGGCTATGTCGACAGCCATGTCGGCGAGGGACAGATCTCCTATGCCGGACCGGGGGCGGAAGCGCGCGGGCGGCTGGCGCTGGAGATCCTGCGCGAGCGGATCGCGAAAGGCCCCGTGCCCTATCTGGAGACGCGCGGCGACCTCATCGGCGTCGACGCGATCCTGGGCGGATCGAGCTCCGCCGCCCATGAGGCGCGCGAGGTGCGGGTGCGCTTTGCCGCGCGCGCAAGCACGGCGGAGGACGCCCGGCTGGTCGCCGACGAGGTGGAGAGCCTCTATCTCAACGGCCCGGCGGCCGGCGGCGGCGTGACGCGCCAGGTACGCGAGATCGTCGGCATTCTCTCCACGCTGATCCGGAGACTGAGGTCTCCCCCGCCCTGACCCTGATGGAAAGCTGACCATGCTGCTGCGCGACATCGCCCATTCGCGGACCGGCGACAAGGGCAACATCTCCAACGTCTCGGTGATCGCCTACGAGATGGCGAACTGCCGCCGGATCGAGGCGGCGGTGACGCCCGAGCGGCTGCGGGCCATCTTGCCTGGCTGGAGATCGGCGAGATCGAGCGCTTCGCCCTGCCCCGGCTCGGCGCGCTCAACTTCGTGCTGCACGGCGCGCTGAAGGGCGGCGTCACCCGCTCGCTGGCGCTCGACGCGCATGGCAAGTGCCTGAGCTCGGCGCTGCTCGACATGGAGATCGCCGGGCCGGCGTGACGCGCGCTCAGCGGCGCGGCACGGTCTCGGGTCGCAAGTGGCGCTTCTGCGCGGCGATGCGAAACTGCGCATTGGCCGCGCCATAGCCGCGATAGCCGCCGCGCCGCTCGACGATCTCGAAGAAGAAGCCTTCGCCGTAGTTCGGGCCGTAGAGCTGGAAATATTCGCCCTCCCCGTCCCGGTCGTAGAGAATGTTCTCGGCCCTCAGCCGGTCGGCGAAGTCGGGATCGAGGCCGAAGCGCGCCTCCAGGTCGTCATAGTAGTTGCGCGAGATCTCCAGCGCCTTGAAGCCGCAGGCCTTCAGCGCGGCGGCGGTCGCGAAGATGTCGCGGCTTTCGAAGGCGACATGCTGGACCGCCGAGCCGAAGCTTTCGGCGATGAAGCGGCCGGCGAGCGTACGCCGGTTCTCCGCCCCGTTCAGCGTGATCCGCAAGGCCCCGTCCGCCGTCTCGATGCCTGGCTGCGCACCAGCCGGCGGGTCGACCACATCAACCATCGGCGTCTTCGCCGTCGCGAAGATCGAGGTGTAGAACAGCGTCCAGGTCAGCATCTCCTCGTAGTTCATCGTCTGTGCCAGATGGTCGATGGAGACAGCCCCGGCATCCGCGGCCGCCTTGCCGCCCCCGGTGAGGCGGAAATCGGTCTCCCAGAGCCCTGCGAGCTGCTCGTCGACGAAATGCATCACGCCGCCGCCGACGCCCCGGATCGCGGGAATGGCAAGCTCGCCCGGCCCGACCGGCTGGTCGAACGTGTCGGCGCCCAGCGCCCGCGCGCGGGCACGGTGGCCGCGGCATCGGCGACGCGGAGGCCGATGGCGCAGACCGACGTGCCGTGCACCAGGTAGGACGAATGGGCAAAGCCCTCCCGCTCGGTGTTGATCAGCAGGTTGATCCCGCCCTGCCGCCACAAGGTGACGTCCTTGGAACGTGGCGGCCGGCCTCGACGAAGCCGAGGCTGGCGAACATGCGCGCCAGTTCCTCCGCCTCCGCCTCGTCGGCGGCGAACTCGACGAACTCGATGCCCTGCGCCTCGATCCGGTCGGGCATTTCGGGCAGCGGGATGCGCACGTCCGGCTCGCGGCGGCGCACCTGGTCCATCAGGTAGACGAGCGAGCGGTGGCCATCGACGGCGATGGATTTCGGCGAGCCGCCGCGGAACTGGTCGTTGAAGATCTCCAGCGACAGCACCCCGTCATAGCCGGTCGCCGCGACCGCCCGCATGAAGTCGGTGACCGCAAGGTCGCCCTCGCCGGCATGTGCGGAAATGCCGGCTCCAGTAGAGCAGGTCCATGTCGATCAAGGGCGCGTCGGCCAGCTGGACGATGAAGATCCGGTCGCCGGGGATCGCGCGGATGGTGTCGACATCGGTCTTGCGCGCCAGCGTGTGGAAGCTGTCGAGGATGAGGCCGACATTCGGGTGGTCGGCCCGGCGCACCACCTCCCAGGCATCGCGGTGATCGTTGACGTGCCGGCCCCAGGCCAGCGCCTCGTAGCCGACGCGAAGGCCGCGTGCCGCCGCGCGCGCGCCGAGCTCGGCGAAATCGTCGGCCGCGCGGTTGATGCCGCCGAGCGAGACCGGCGAGACGTTGGAGCAGACCAGCATCAGGTCGGTGCCCAGTTCCTGCATCAGGTCGAACTTACGCTCCGCCCGGTCGAAGGCGCGCGCCCGGTGCGGCTCCGGCATGCCCTCGAAATCGCGGAACGGCTGGAACAGCGTGATCTCCAGCCCGGCATCGCGGATCATCGCGCCGACATCGCGCGGACTGCCGTCGAAGGCGAGGAAGTCGTTCTCGAAGATCTATCGATCCCGTCGAACCCGGCGGCCGAGATCGCCGCCAGCTTTTCCCGAAGGTCGCCGCTGATCGAAACGGTGGCGATGGACGTCTTCATGGGGCACCGGCCTTGCTGTGAGAGGAAAGGGAAACGCCTGCGGCGGGCGGAACGGCGAGGCTCAGCGGCGGGGCAACCTCGACCTCGCCGCCGGTCTCGGCTGCCCGGCGGATGGCGGCGAGCACGTCGAGCGTCGCAAGGCCCTCCTCGCCGGGGACGAGCGGCACGGCCCGGCCGAGCGCAACCTCGCAGAAATGGCGCATCTGCAGCGCGAAGGGGTCGCCGCCCTGCCGGTCAGCACCTTGCGCGAGATCGGCTGCGCCCAGTCGGCGGCGCCCTCGTAGTGCCAGAGCCCGAGATCGGGCAGCGACAGCGATCCAGCCGTGCCGCCGATCGTGTAGCAGCTGGCCGAGGTTTCCGGGTAATCCGGGTTCTCGCCGGCCGTCAGCTCCAGCTCCAGGGCGCGGCGACCGCATCGGAAACGGTCATCGTGCCCAGCGCGCCATTGGCAAAGCGCAGGAGCACGGCCGCCGTGTCCTCCACCGCATGACCGCGCGCCAGCGAGGAGGAGCGCGCCTGCACGCTGGCGACGTCGCCGCACAGGTGGCGAAGCAGATCGATGTCGTGGATCAGGTTGGTGAGGATCGGCCCCCCGCCGGCTGGGTGCGCCAGGGTACCTCGAAATAGCTGTCCGGCTTGCGGAACCAGCAGAGCGCGTTGACCGCGACCAGCCGGCCGATGGCACCCTCTCGATCTCCGCCCGCGCCGCCGCGATGAGCGGATTGTGCCGCCGGTGATGGCCGACCAACAGCGCGACGCCGGCCGTGCGTGCGGCCACCACCACCTCGCGCGCCGCCTCCGCCGTGTCGGCCAGCGGCTTTTCCACCAGCACCGGCACCCGGGCCGCGATACAGGCGAGCGCCTGCGGTGCATGCAGCCGGTTGGGCGTCGCCAGCACAACCCCGTCGGGCCGCAGCCGGTCGAGCATCTCCTCCGGGCTGTCGAAGCACGGCACGCCAAAGGCCTCCGCCGCCTGCCGCCCGTCCGCGGACGGGTCGGCGACGCCGGCAAGCTCGCCCTCGCGGGCGGCGTGGGCCATGTGCACGCGGCCGATCTTGCCGGCCCCGACAATGGCGATGCGGGCTTTCGTCTTCATCTCTTCGCTCTTTCGCGCCATGAGGTCCGCCCCTTTCCGGGCTCGGCCTCAGGTCTCCGGCAGATCGGCCCTGCCGGGCATCAGCCCGCCCCGCGCCCCGGCGCCCGCCTTCCCCGCCACGCCTCGCGCGCCATGCGGCCGAGCGGCGTCTGCGAGATCAGCAGCGCCAGGAAGGCGATCAGCAGCACGCAGGAAATCGGATGCGACAGGAAATCCCAGATGAAGGTCGCCGGATCGTTGCGCGCCCCGATCATCGCCCGCCGGTAGTTGGAATCCATCATCGGACCCAGGATGACGCCTAGGATCACCGGCCCGACCTGGAAGCCGTAGACCTTCAGGAAATAGCCGAACACGCCGAACAGCAGCATCCAGTAGATGTCGACCGGGTTGTTCTGGATGGCGTAGGAGCCGACCGCCGACAGGATGATGATCAGCGGCAGCAGGATCGCCTTCGGGCACTCGACGATCTTGGTGAAGATGCGAATGCCGGTCAGGCCGAAGATCAGCAGGAAGATGTTGGCGAGCGCCAGATTGCCGACCGTGAACCAGAACAGGTGCGGGGTCTCGACCAGGAGCAGGGGACCGGGCTTCAGCCCGTGGATGAACAGCGCGCCGATGATGACGGCGGTCACCGCATCGCCCGGAATGCCGAGCGTCAGCATCGGCACGAAGGCACCGCCCACGGCTGCGTTGTTGGCCGCTTCCGGCGCCACCAGCCCTTCCTTGGCGCCCTCGCCGAAGGGCACTTCCGGGTTCTTCGTCGCCCGCTTGGCGTCGTCATAGGCCAGCAGGGCGGCGATGTCGCCGCCGGTGCCCGGCAGCGCGCCGATCACCGTGCCGATGCCCGAGGCGCGCATGGCGACGCGGAAATAGCGGCGCACGTCGGCAAGGCGCGGGATCACCCGGTCGATCTTCTGCTTCACCGCCGGCAGGTCGAGCTGGTGCAGCTGCACGAAGGCCTCGGCGACGCCGAAGAAGCCGATCATCGCGACCACGTAAGGGATGCCGCCCATCAGGGTGATCGTGTCGAAGGTGAAGCGCCCTTCCGCCGTCATCGGGTCGAGGCCGACCATGCCGATCAGCACGCCGAGCGCACCGGCGAAGACGCCCTTGGCGAAGCTCTCGCCGGACAGGGTGCCGACCAGCAGGATGCCGATCATCGCCAGCAGCAGGTAGTCGCGCGAGGTGAACATCAGCGCGAAATCGGACAGCATCGGCGCGAACAGGGCCAGCGCCGCAATGCCGACGAAGCCGCCGAACACCGACATCACCGTGGTCAGGCCGACCGCCTCGCCGGCCTCGCCGCGCTTGGCCATCGGGTAGCCGTCGAGCGCGGTGGCGATGGCGCTCGGCGCGCCGGGAATGTTGAGCAGGATCGCGGTGCGCGACCCGCCATAGACGCCGCCGACATAGACGCCGGCGATCAGCGCCAGCGCGTCGTTGACGCTCCATTTGAAGGTGAAGGAAATCAGGATCGACACGGCCATCGTCACCGACAGGCCGGGGATCGCCCCGACATAGATGCCGGCCAGCGTTCCGCCGCCCGTCAGCATCAGCAGCCAGGGATCGAGCCAGGAAATCGCCAGGTATCCGAAGGACTCGAGCATGTCAGAACAGCCCCTGCAGCAAGGTGCCCTTGGGCAGCACCACCTGGAAGACGAGGCTGAACACCACGTGGATCGCCGCCAGTCCGGCAAGGCTGACCAGCGCCGTCAGCCAGAAGCTGCGCCGCCACAGGAACTGGATCGACACGAACAGGAAAAGGCCCGAGGCGGCGAGGAAGCCGAGCCAGGGCATGGCCAGAATATAGAGGCCGACCAGCACCACCATCACGGTCTGGCGCAGCGGCGTGATATCGGCGAGGAACCGGCGCAGGCCCCCGCCGGCCGGTGTCATCGCCAGCGCCTTCAACAGGATCACCAGCGAGCAGACGACCATCAGCCCGGTCGCCAGCATCGGGAAGATGCCGGGGGTCGACAGGCCGGAAAAGCCGGAAATCTTGTAGGCTTCGGCGAACAGCCACAGGCTGAGCGCGAGAAGGGCGACGGCGAAGGCGAGCTCGCCCGGCCGCCGCTGGGCTCGCGAGGACATCATGACCCTCCTGGCAGCATGAGGGCTGCGGCCGGAACCCCGTCGTCCCGGCCGCAGCAAAGGGCGTTACGGGCGCGGGATACCCAGGCTCTCCGGGCTGACCTTGGCGGCGCCCGTGTCCTGCAGCGCCCAGGCCGTGACCTGCTGCCACTTGGCAAGGAAGGTCTCTGCCTCCTCGCCGGAGATGTTCATCATGACGTTGCCGCGATTGGCCATCAGCGTCTTGAACTCGTCGCTGCCGGCCGCCGTTGCGAAGGCGTCGACCAGCTTGGCCTTGACGTCGTCCGGCGTGTCCTTGCGCACGAAGACGCCGTAGAACGGGCCCCAGGGCAGGTAGGCGGACATGCCGGGGATCGTGTCGGTGACCGCCGGAACGCCCGGCAGCGTGTCGACCGGCTCGGCATTGACGACCGCCAGCGCGCGCATCGTGCCGGCCTTGATCTGCTCGGCCGCCGCCGACAGGCCCGACGGCATGAAGTCGACCTCGCCGCCCAGCATCGCGGTCAGGCCGGGGCCCTCGCCGTCGAAGGGAATGGCGGTGACGTCGAAGGGCGCGGAGTTGGAGAGCAGCGCGCTGACCGTCGAAGGCAGGCCGCCGGGGCCGGTGGAGCCCATCTTGATCTGGCCCGGATTGGCCTTGATGTCGTCCAGCAGCTCGGCCAGCGTCTGGTACTTGGAGGCCTGCGGCACGACGATCACGGCAACGCCGCGACCCAGAATGTTGACCGGGTAGAAGTTCGAGTAGTCGAGCTTGCTGACGCCCATGATCGGGTGCAGCTGCGGGTTCTCGGCGCCATAGAGGAACGTGTAGCCGTCGGCAGGCGCGGCGTTCACATAGGCGGTGGAGATGGCGCCAGCGCCGCCGGACTTGTTGAGCACCACGATGGGCTTGCCGAGCGCGGCCTCCGCGGCCGGGTTGACCGCACGGGCGACGACGTCGGTGGCGCCGCCGGCGCCCCACATCACCACGCCCAGCATCTCGCGCTCGGGGAAGTCGGCGCTGGCAACACCGGCGGACAGGGCAAGAGCAGCGACTGCTCCGGCAAGACTGCGGATCATCATTTCCTCCCAGGATCGTTGTTGCGGTCCGCCCGGTCCTCCCAGACGCGAAAACGGCGGCCACTTTTGCATGTCAAAAATCGCATGCCGAAAAACTTAACGCAAATACCAATAATGCAGAGATCAATAACCTGTGGTTATGTCGCCGTGCGCCGGGTCGCCGCATCCATCTCGCCCCGCAGCAGCTCGACGAAGGCCTCGGCAAAGCCCGAGATCTCCAGGTCCGAACGCCGCGCCACATAGGTGCGGAACGGCGTCGGCTCGGCAATCGGGATCAGGCGGATGTCCGGCTCGACGCGCGGCAGGTCGGCGACCGTGAAATTGTCGAGAACGGCAATGCCGAGATTCTGCCGCACTAGCCCCAGGACCGTCGTGCCGAAGCGGGCACGGATCTCGATGTGGAAGTCGAGGCCCTGGCGGGCGAAGATCTCGGCCAGGATCGCGCCGTAAGGATCCGCCGGGTCGATGCCGATCAGCGGGAAGGCGGCGATCTCCGCCGCAGTGACCGTGGCCCGCGCGGCAAGCGGGTGGTCGCGATGGGCGACGCAGAACAGGTGCCCCTGCGCCAGCGGCTCGAAGACGATCGAGGAATGCTCGAAGCGGTGGCTCATGCACACGAACTGGCCTTTGCCGAGCAACAGGAAGTCGATGGCCTCCTCGATCTTCAGGATCTCGATGTTCATGCGGATGTCGGGGTAGCGGGCCTTCAGCCCGGCTGCCGCCAGCGGCACCATCACATTGGCGATGCTGGGCACGGAGGCGAGCGAGATTTCGACGTCGTGGCCGCGCTCCAGCTGGCCGATGGAGAGCTGCAGGTGGACGAGCTTCTTGTGGACCTCCTGCAGCTGCAGGAACACCTGCTGCGATTCCGGCGTCGGCACGTAGCGGCCGCCGCTGCGGGTGAACAGCTTGATGCCGAGCGAGGCTTCCAGATGCTTCATCGTCCGGCTGATGCCGGGCTGGGCGACGTTGAGAATGCGCGCGGCACCGGCGATCGATCCCGCCACCATGACGGCGCGTAGCACTTCGATCTGGCGGAGCGTCAGCGGGGTCTCGTTGGCCATGCGCCGGCAAGGCTACAGCCGCGCCCGCCGCTTGGAAAGCGGCAGCTCGCCAAAGGCCCCTCAGTCGAGCGAAAGGCCGTAGAGCGCCTTCACTGCCGCAGCATCGTCGCCGATGCCGAAGGCCTCGCGGCCGCCCGCCGCGCGGTCGTAGTCCGTGATCGCCTCGTGCTGAGTGTGCGGCCAGTCGGTGCCCCAGACCACATGGTCCGGCGGCAGCAGCTCAAGCAGCGCGCGCGCATGCGGGGCGACATCGACCGGCGAGCGGTAGGGAGCGGAGAATTTCACGAAGAGACCGGACAGGTCGCCGGCCTGCGCCAGCGCGCAAAACCAGGGATCGCGGGCAGGCTCCGCCTCCTCCGGCAGGCCGAAATGATCGACCACGACAGTGATGCCGCGCGACAGCAGCGGGCCGACGATGGCCGGCAGGCGCGGCCCCTCCAGCTGGATCTCCACATGCAGGCCGCGCTCGCGCAGAAGCTGCAGCAGTCCGCCGACGGCCGGGCTGTCGAGATCGGGAAGGAGCGCTCCGCGCACCAGGTTCCAGCGGATGCCGCGAATGCCGGCCGCGACCAGCGCGTCGAGCGCGCCGGCGTCGATCTCGTCCGGCACGACCGCGACGCCGGCAAAGCGCTGCGGGTCGAGCCGCGAGAGGGCGCCCAGCAGCTGGGAATTGTCGAAGCCGAGAAAGCTGACCTGGACGATGACGCCGCCGGACAGGCCGTGCCGCGCCATGCCGGCCTGCCAACCGGCGAGCGGCGCCGGCACCGCCGGCACGTAGCGCGCACCGCGCGTCGCGGTCACTTCCTCATAGACATGAACGTGGCAATCGAACCGGATCATCCGCAACTCCCGAGAAAAATTCATATATATGACTAGTTGACTGAATGGGTCAACATCCGCTAAGGAAGGTTCGAGGAGGAAACGGAATGGCCCACAGGATACCGAGCGCGGACGAGCGGCTGCCGGCCTATGCGAGGCTGCGCGACGCCCTTGCTTCCCGCATCGCCAGCGGCGAATGGGGTCCGAACCATCCGATCCCGTCCGAGGCGCGTCTGGCGCGCGAGTACGGCATCTCCATCGGCACGGTCCGCAAGGCGGTCGACGGGCTGGTGGCGGAAGGCCTGCTGGAACGGCGCCAGGGCTCGGGCACCTATCTGCGCCGCCCGTCCTTCGACGCGACGCTCTTCCGGTTCTTCCAGGTGCGCGGCCCCGACGGCGCCCCCTCCTCCATCCCGACCAGCGAGTTGATCCTGCGCGCCCGCACCAGGGCGCCGAAGGAGGCCGAGGCGGCGCTCGGTACGGACGACGTGATCGGCATCATCCGTCTGCGTTCGCTGTCGGACGAGCCGGTCCTTTTCGAAGAGCTCTATATTCGCGCGGATCGCTTTGCCGGCTTCGAAAGCCTGCCCGACAGCGCCTTCGGGCCGCTGCTGTATCCGCTCTATTTCGACCGCTTCGGCGTGCTGGTGAAGCGCGCGACCGACGACCTGTCCTTCGGCCGCGCCGCGAGCAGGTCGCGGCGCGGCTGAAGCTGAAACCCGGCGACCCGCTGGCGATCATCCGGCGAACCGCCTTCGACATCGACGGAACGCCCGTCGAGTGGCGCATCGCCCGCGGCAGTGCCGCGCAGTTCCACTACCGCAGCGAAATCGGCTGACAAAAGCCGCCTTACGGAGAGAAACAACATGAAAATCAACAAGATCATTGTCGCAGCAGCCCTGCTCGGCTGCACCTCCATGCCGCTCTTGCCGACTATCCCGAGCGCCCCATCGAACTCACCATCCCGGCCGGCGCCGGCGGCGGCACCGACACCAGCGCCCGCAAGCTGGCCCTGCTGCTGGAAGAGAAGCTCGGCACCTCGATCGCCGTGCTGAATGTCGGCGGCGGCGGCGGCTCGGTCGGCGCCTCGCAGTTCATGCAGGCCAAGCCCGACGGCTACGCGCTCTTCGCCACCTGGAACAGCCCGCTGACCACCGTGCCGCAGGTCCAGAACGTCGCCTACACGCTCGACAGCTTCACGCCCATCGCCTCGACCTCCGAGACGGCCTACACGCTGTGCGTCCATCCGGAGTTTCCGGCCGAGACGGGCGAAGAGTTCCTGGCCGAGCTCGCCGCCAACCCGGACAAGTACACCTACGGCAACGACGGCATCGGCGGCACGATGCAGCTGGCGGCCGAACGCATCTTCCAGGCCCGCGATATCAAGGCGGTCGCCATCCCGTTCGGCGGCGCCGGCGAGACGCTGCAGAACTTCCTCGGCAAGCATGTCGACATTTATGGCGGCTCGATCTCGCCGGTCCTGCCTTACGTGGAGTCCAAGGAAGCCAAGTGCCTCGTCGTGACCTCGGCCGCCGACGTACCGGCGCTGCCGCAGGCGGCCGCCTCGAAAGCCCCTCGAAAGCCTCGGCGACAAGGAAACCCTGCTGTGGCGGGCGATCCTGGGCCCGAAGGGCCTCGACCAGGCCATCGTCGACAAGCTCGCCGCGGTCATCGACGAGGCGGTCAACGACCCGTCCTATGTCGAGTTCCTGGCCTCCAAGGGCGAGGTCCCGAACGTGGTCAAGGGCGAGGCGCTCGGCGAGCGGCTGAAGGCCGAGTTCGACGCGCTGGCCGTCGTCTCCAAGAACCTGGGCCTGGCGAAGTAAGATGGAGCGCAGCCAGGACCTGACCCTTGGCCTGCTCTTTGCGGGCCTCGGCCTGGCGGCCGCATGGCAGGCCGGCTCCTATCAGGGAGCCGGCGGCACCTACCCGATGGTGCTGGTGTGGTCCTGGCGCTGTGCGGCGCTCTGGTGATGCTGCGTGCCGCCCGCTCGAAAACCGACGCACCGCGACAGCTCGTCGACGTGCCGGCCAACCTCGTCAAGGCGCTGGCCGCCGGCGTGATCTATGTGGCGCTGATCCTGCCGCTCGGCTTCTACACCGCCTCCGCGCTGCTGATGCTGGCGCTGCCGCCATGCTGGGCTTCCGCCGGCCGCTCTACACGGCGGTGGTGGCGGCGAGCTTCGTCGCGCTGGTCTGGATCGTCTTCTCGCTGGTGCTCAACAAGCCGCTGCCGCCGAGCTGTGGGCCGCCTCGCGCCTTGGAGGCTGAGATGGACTTCTTCCTGAACGCCGCCTCCGCCGTGATGGCGACCGGGCCGCTGGTCGCCATGCTGGGCGCGACGCTGCTCGGCGTGCTGATCGGCGCCCTGCCCGGCCTCAACCCGGTCATGGCCATCGCCCTCTTGCTGCCGCTGACCTACTCGATGGACCCGCTGGTGGCCCTTGCGATGGTCGCCGGCATCTACAACGGCTCGATGTATGGCGGCGCGATCCCGGCGATCCTGCTGCGCATTCCGGGCACCCCGGCCTCCATCGCCACGACCTTCGACGGCTTCCCGATGGCCGAGAGGGGCGAAGCGGCCAAGGCGCTGAAGATCGCCTGCTGGTCGTCGGCCATCGGCGGCATCGCCAGCGCGCTGGCCCTGATGACCGTCGGGCCGCTGCTGGCCCGCGCGACGCTCTATTTCGGCCCGGCCGAATATTTCTGGATCGCCATTTTCGGCATGGCCTCGGTCGGCGTCATGGTCGGCAGCGACCCGGTCAAGGGCATCATGGCGGCGGTGCTCGGCCTGCTGCTCGGGACGGTCGGCATCGACCAGCTGTCGGGCCAGGCGCGCTACACGTTCGACCAGCCATGGCTGCTCGGCGGGCTCGATCTGGTGGTCGTGCTGGTCGGCCTCTACGCCTTGCCGCCGGTGCTGCAACTGGCCGAAAAGTGCGACTTGAAAGGCCTTTCGGCCGCCCAGCTGCGGCTGGCCAGCGTGCCGTTCCGCAAAGGCGAGGTCAAAGGCCTGCTGCCGACCTGGGGCCGCTCGTCGCTGATCGGCATCTTCGTCGGCATCCTGCCGGGAGCGGGCGGCAACATCGCCGCGTTCCTGAGCTACAACGCCGCCAAGAACGCCAGTTCCGAGCCCGACAGCTTCGGACAGGGCAACCCGCAAGGCGTGGCGGCGGCCGAATGCGGCAACAACGCCGATAATGCCGCCTCGATGATTCCGGCGCTGACCCTTGGCATTCCTGGCAATGTGGTCGCCGCGCTGGTGCTGAGCGCGCTGATGATCCACGGGCTGCAGCCGGGGCCGCAGCTGTTCCACCAGAACCCGGTGCTGGTCGGCGGCTTCATGATCGAGATGCTGCTGACCTCGGTGCTGATCCTGCTGGTCGGCGGCGCCGCAGCGACACGAATTTTCGCGCAGATTCAAAGGCTTCCGGGTGTCCTTCTGGTGCCCTCGATCCTGGTTCTGATGTGCGTCGGCGTCTATGTGATCAACGGACGGCCGGTCGACCTGTGGGTGATGCTGGCGGCGGGCGCGGCCGGCTACCTGCTCGAAAAGCTGAACGTGCCGCTGGCGCCGATCATCCTGGGCATGATCCTGGGACCGATGGCCGAGCAGAGCGTGCGCCGCGCGCTCCTGATCAGCCGGGGCGATCCGGTGGAGCTGCTGACGCGGCCGATCTCGGCGGTGCTGGCCGCGGCGACGCTGGCGATGATCCTGTGGCCCGTGATGAAGGCACTGAAGCGCCGTCGCGCCAAAAAGATGAGCAAAAACAGCACATAAGAGAATTTCGAGAATTTTCGAGACGGATTTTGCAAAATTTCGAGAAATCTTGACGCAAGCGCTCTCAATCGTCTCAAAAAACGACGCCCGGACGGGACCCGTCCGGGCGTGTCGTATGCGAGGATATCTCGAACCTATCCCCGGAAGCCGCGAAGCGCCGGCTGCACGCTTATCCCCGCCAGCGGTTTTCCAGTAATCCCCGGCGGTCCGACCGTGGCATGATGGCGACGGATCGGACGAGCGGGCTTGCCGATTGAAGCGGCGGCGTTCAGGCCGTCGCTTCGGCCGTCTTGCCGGCGCGGGCCGCATTCGCCTCGCCGATGTCCCAGAAGAGGCCGGCCATCATCGCCAGCGCTTCGCGGGTCATGGAATGGAGCGCGTGCTCGTTCGGCGCGTGCTGGGAGCAGCCGGGGTAGGAATGCGGCACCCAGACGGTCGGCAGGCCGAGAATGTCGGCGAAAGTCTCGTTCGGCAGCGAGCCGGCGAGGTTCGGCAGGATCGCCGGCTTCTTGCCCGTGGTCGCCTCGATGGAGTCTTGACGCGCGTGACCCAGGGATGGTCGGGGTCGAGGCGCGTTGCATGGAAGAAGCCGCGGTCGGCCGGGACGATCTCGACCATCTGGAAGCCGTTGGCATCGAGATGGCGACGCAGCGCCGGCAGGATGTCGTCGGGATCGGTGCCGACCACATAGCGCAGCTGGCAATGGGCATGGGCGCGGCCGGAGATGGCGTTGACCGGAGCGGAGGGCACGCCGCTGGTCTGGGCGAGAATGGCGAAGCTGTTCCAGCCGAAGACGCGCTCGGACGGGGTCAGGCTCTCCTCGCCCCAGTCGGTGTCGACGGAGGGGCCGTCGAAACCGCCGACCGGGCAGTCCTTCAGCGCCTCGCGCACGGCGGGCGTCAGGCTGGTCGGGCGCCACTCCGGCACCTGGATCTGGCCGCGGCGGTCGGTGATCGAGGCGAGCGCATGGGCCAGCACCATGGCCGGGTCGCGCAGCAGCCCGCCCCAGTTGCCCGAATGGTGGGCGCCCTCGCGCAGCTCGACGCGCAGGTCGAAATTGACCGCGCCGCGCGAGCCCATGAACAGGGTCGGTCGGTCGGGATGCAGGCGCGGGCCGTCGGAGGCGATCAGCACGTCGGCGGCGAAGGTCTCGCGGTTCTGCGAGAACAGTTCGGCAAGGCCGGGCGAGCCGCATTCCTCGCCCATCTCGATGATGATCTTGCAGTTGAAGCCGAGCGAGCCGCGCTCCTCGAGAATGGTGCGCAGCGCCGCGATGTTGATGCAGTGCTGGCCCTTGTTGTCGGCGGTGCCGCGCCCGTAGAGCTTGTCGCCCTCGCGCACCAGGCGGAAGGGATGCAGCCCCTCGCGCCACTGGTCGGTCTGGGCGCGGATAACGTCGCCATGGCCGTAGGTGAGCACGGTCTCGAAGGCCGGGTCCTCGATGCGCTCGGCAAAGAGGAAGGGCACGGACGGGTCGACCGGGTTGGTCATGATGCGGCAGGCGAAGCCGAGCCCGGTGAGCTTGGGCTCCATCTCCTCGACCAGGTAGCGCATCAGCTCCGCCCGGCGGGACGGGTCCTGGCTCTCGGTCTCGAAGGCGAGCATGCGGGCAAGCTCGGTCTCGTAACCGCCGCTCGAAAGGAAAGTGTCGATGCGCGCGATGACGCTCTCACGGTTTGCCACGTCAGGCTCCCTCGGTTTCGGGCACGGCGTCGCCCCATGGCGACATGATCTCCGTGCATCCCATGTTGATGCCGTCCTGCCGCAGCACGCCCGCCGGGCAGGCGAAGGCATACGGGAAGACGGTGCGGCGGGTGGCCGTCACCGGATGGACGGCGGACAGCGCGGACACGACCGACTGCGGCAGCGTCTCATCGGCGAGGATCGCCCGCCGCCGCTGTTGTCGATGCGCGGCTGGTGGAAGGCCCTTCCAGGGACATGTCGAAGTCCATCAGGAAGGAGGTGAGGTTGAGCACGGCGGGCAAGATCTTGCGGCCGCCGGACGCGCCGATGGCGAAACGCCGGCCGGCCTTCTCGCCGATGGCCGGACAGACGTTCATCAGGCACGCCTTGTTGGGCGCCAGCGAGTTCGGCTTGCCGGGCTCCGGATCGAACCACATGATGCCGTTGTTCATGAGGAGGCCGGTCGACGGCGAGACGACGCGCGAACCGAACACCGCCAGCAGCGTCTGGGTGACCGCGCACATGTTGCCGTGCCGGTCGACGACGCTGAAATGGGTGGTGCAGGACGGCGTGCCGGAGCCCTCCGCCTCGCCCGTGTCGCCCATTTCGCGCAGGCGCCGCTCGTAACTGGCCGACAGCGCGCGTGCCATCTCGGAATAGCTGGTGCCGTCCGGCGCGGAGGACGGCGTGAAGGCGGCCTCCATCATCGCCAGGCACTCGACGAGATTGGCGCCGGCCGTCAGGCCGCGCGCGGCATGGATGGTGCCGCCGCGATAGGAGGTCTCCAGCGCCGGGGCGAGCACCGCCCGGTAGGCGGCAAGGTCGGCCTGCGACAGCGAGCCGCCCTTGGCCTGGACATCGGCGGCCATCGCCGCGGCGATGTCGCCCTCGTAGAAGTCGCGCGCGCCGGCCTCGGCAATGCGCCGCAGCGTGCCGGCAAGCCGGGTCTGGTCGAGCCGCAGGGTGGGAACCGCGGTCCAGCCGGAGGATTTCGGCCAGATCCCGTCGTCGAGGAACATGGCCGCGGCATCAGGATCCTTGGCGAGCTCGCGCGCCACCGAGGAAATGATCAGCGAGGCATACCAGTCGACCAGCATGCCCTCGGCGGCAAGGTCGGCCGCCGGCATGACGAGGTCCTTCCACCCCATCCGGCCCAGGTGGCATGCGCCAGTTCCATGCCGGCAACGGTGCCGGGAACGGCGATCGCCGTGGCGCCCTGGACGTTGCGGTCCTCGACTACGGAGGGCCAGGGGAAGAGGTCGTTCGACTTGCCTTCGCCCGACAGCGGGTAGTCGGCCGGGTCGAGAGCGGCGGGCGAGCGCATGCCGAAATTGATGCTGTGCGCCTTCTGCTCGTCCTCTCGCCACAGGACCATGGCGCCGCCGCCAGCCGGGCCGCTCATCCACGGCTCCAGCACGCCGACGGCGAAGGAGACGGCAACGGCCGCATCCACCGCATCGCCCCCGGCGGCCAGGACGGCAGCGCCGGTCTCGGCGGCCACCCGGTGCTGGGAGGCGACGACGCCGCCTTTGGTCTCGATCACATGCTTGCGCACGGACTGGGTGCGCGAAAGATTGCTCATGGGATGTTCCTCACCACAGGCGGGACGACGACGAGGCGACGATGGTCAGCGGGCCGGCGCCGCGTGCAGATGGCAGTCGACATGGCCCTGCGGCCCGGCGACATGGGGCGGCGGGGTGGTCTTGCAGATGTCCATGACCTTGGCGCAGCGCGGATGGAAATGGCAGCCGGACGGCGGGTCGATGGGGTTGGGATAGGTCGCGCCGAGATGGGTGTCGGGCACCGAAAGGTTCGGGTCCGGCGTCAGCACGGATTCCAGCAGCGCCTGCGTATAGGGATGGCGCGGGCCGGCGAAGAGCTCGGAGGCCGGTGCCTCCTCGACGATCTTGCCGAGATACATGACGGCAACGCGCGTCGCCAGGTGCTCGACCACCGCCAGATTGTGGCTGATGAACAGATAGGTGAGGCCCAGCTCCTCGCGCAGATCGCCCAACAGGTGAGGATCTGCGACTGCACCGACACGTCGAGCGCCGAGGTCGGCTCGTCGCAGATGACGATCTCCGGGTTCATCACCAGCGCGCGGGCAATGGCGACGCGCTGGCGCTGGCCGCCCGACAGCTGGTTGGGATAGCCGCGCAGCACGCGCTGCGGCAGGCCGACGAGATCGAGCATGCGCGCAACGGACTTGGCCCGCGAGGCGCTGTCGCCGATCTTGTGGACCACCAGCGGCAGGGCGATGATGTCCTCGATGCTCTTGCGCGGGTTGAGCGAGGAGTACGGGTCCTGGAAGATCGGCTGGATGCGGCGGGCGAGCACGGTGCGCTCGCGCGCGGTGACCTCGCGCCCGTCGATCAGCACCTTGCCGGAGGTCGGCGCCTCCAGTCCCAGCAGGATCTTGGCGAGCGTGGACTTGCCGCAACCGCTCTCGCCGACGAGGCCAAGCACGTCCTTGCGGTGGATCTTCAGGTTGACGCCGCCAAGCGCATGCAGCGGCTTGGGGGCGGAGAACATGCCCTGCTTGACGCGGTAGGTCTTGGTGACGCCGGCGAGTTCCAGGACCGGAACGGCGCTGGCCTCCGGCGCGAGGGCTTCGCTCGTACCGGCTTCGGTCGTCGTGGTGGGGCTCATGACGGCGCTCCTGCCTGGACCTCGTGGATGCAGCGATACATGTGATCCTCGCCGGTCCGGCGCACCGGCACCTCCGAGGCACACACGGCCTCAGCCACGTCGCAGCGCGAGCGGAAGGCGCAGCCTTCGACCTTGCCGATCAGCGAGGGCACGATGCCGGGGATCGAGCCGAGATGCTCGCCGGGCTTGGTCTTGCCCGGAACCGGGATGCAGCGCAGCAGGCCGCGGGTGTAGGGATGGCGCGGGTTCTCGAAGATCTCGCGGGCGCTGCCCTTCTCCACCACCTCGCCGGCATACATCACCACCACCTTGTCGGCGATGCGGGCGACGACGCCGAGATCGTGGGTGACCAGGATCATCGCCATGTTCATCTCGCGCTGGAGATCGGCGAGCAGGCGCAGGATCTGCGCCTGGATGGTGACGTCGAGCGCGGTGGTCGGCTCGTCGGCGATGATCAGCTCCGGCTCGCACATCAGCGCCATGGCGATCATGACGCGCTGGCGCAGGCCGCCCGACAGCTGGTGCGGATACTGGGAGAGCCGGCTTTCGGCCGCCGTGATGCCGACCTTGCCGAGCAGCTCGATGGCCCGGGCCCGTGCCTCGGCGCGGCTGACCGGACGGTGCAGCTGCAGCGCCTCCATCAGCTGGTCGCCGATGGTGTAGGCCGGGTTGAGCGAGGTCATCGGCTCCTGGAAGATCATCGCCATGCGGTCGCCGCGCAGGGCGCGCATGGCCCGCGGCGACTGCGTGCGCAGGTCGATGCCGGAAAAGTCGAGCTGTGCCGCGTTGCAGCGCATCTTCTTGGACAGGAGACCCATGATGGCGAGCGAGGTCAGCGACTTGCCGCTGCCGCTCTCGCCGACGATGCACAGGGTCTCGCCGCGCTTCAGCTCGAAGTCGATGCCGCGCACCGCGTGAAGGGTGCCCTGCGCCATCGGGATGTCGATGGTGAGGTTGTCTACCTGAGGACAGGTTCGCTCATGGATCTCAGCCCCTGTTTTCCGGTGCGGTGACGTCGCGAAGACCGTCGCCGAGAAGGTTGATGGCCAGAACCAGGATGAACAGCGCGACGCCCGGAATGGCGATCAGCCAGGGCTCGAACAGCATCATCTGCTTGCCTTCCGAGATCATCAGGCCCCAGGACGGGGTGGCGGCTGCACGCCGAGGCCGAGGAACGAGAGCGCGGCCTCCAGCAGGATGGCGTGGGCCATTTCCAGCGTCGCGACGACGATCAGGTTGTTGACCACGTTCGGCATGATCTCGCGCAGGATGATGCGCCGGGTCGAGCAGCCGATGGCCTTGGCGGCGTTGACGTATTCGAGGTCGCGCACCTGCAGCACGGAGGAGCGCATGACCACCGCGAACCGGTCCCACAGCAGCAGGCCGAGCACGCAGACCACCACCTGCAGCGAGCCGCCGAGGATGGCGACGACGGCCAGCGCCACCAGCACACCGGCATGGCCAGGCGCACGTTGATCAGGAAGGTGACGACGAGGTCCACCCGGCCGCCGAAATAGCCGGCGGCAACGCCCATCGCCGTGCCGATGAGGCCGGAGATCAGCGCCGCGAACAGGCCGATGGCGAGCGAGATGCGGGCGCCGTAGAGCAGCCGCGCGAGATAGTCGCGGCCGAGGAAGTCGGTACCCAGCAGATGGTTGGGATCGGCGCCCGGCATCCAGAACGGCGGCTTCATGCGCGCCATCAGGTCCTGGGCATAAGGGTCGTGCGGCGTCAGCAGCGGGGCGAACAGCGCCAGCGCGACGATGATCGTCAGGACGGCGATGCCGAAGACGAGACCGTAGTGGCCGAAGATGCGCTTGCGCAGGATCGCGGCCGGGCTCGGGGTGCGGAGGTCTTCCGCGACGGTTTCGATGGTGCGTGCCATGTCGGATCAGCCCACCCGGATACGCGGATCGAGCCAGGCATTGACCAGATCCGACAGGAACGTGAAGACGATGTAGAACAGCGAGAAGATCAGGATCAGCGCCTGCACGGTCGGCAGGTCGTTGCGGGCGATCGACTCCCAGGCGAGATAGCCGGCGCCGTGCAGGGCGAAGATGGACTCCACGACGATGGAGCCGCCCAGCATGAAGCCCATCTGCACGGCGGCGAGGCTGACCACCGGCACCACCGCGTTGCGCAGCGCATGCTTGAACATCACCCGCGTCTCGCTGGCGCCCTTGGCCCGCGCGGTGCGGATGTAGTCGGCGTTCAGCACCTCCAGCATGCCTGCTCGCGTCAGGCGCATGATCGCCGGCATGGCGTAATAGCCCAGCACGATGGTCGGCATGATGAAGTGCTTCCAGGTCGCCGAGCCGGACGGCGGCAGCCAGCCGAGCTGGATCGAGAAGACGACGATCAGCACGAGGCCGAACCAGAAGCTCGGCATCGCCTGGCCCATCACCGACAGGAACAGCGCGGTGCGGTCGATCAGCGAGTTCGGGCGCATCGCCGCGGCAACGCCGAGCGGAATGGCGGTGACCAGCGCGAAGGAGATGCCGCACACGCCGAGCAGCATCGTCGTCGACAGGCGCTCGCCGATCAGCTGGGCGACGGGCACGCGGAAATAGTAGCTCTGCCCGAAATCGCCCGACAGCGCGCCGAACAGCCAGTCGGCATATTGCACGAGAAAGGGCCGGTCGAAGCCGTAGAGGACGCGGATCGCCTCGATGTCGGTGGCGGAGGCGTTCTCGCCGGCAATGGCCGAGGCCGGGTCGCCGGACATGAACAGCAGGCTGAAGCTCAGCAGCGACACGGTGAAGGTCACCAGGATGGCGAGCCCCAACCGTTTCAGGGTGAACATAAGCATCTCGGGATCCGATCGTCAGGCGGCAGCGGCACGCGGGGGCGGAGCGAAACGGGCTTGGCAATACCTTCTCATGCCGCGTCCCGAAGCGGGAGGCGGATGGTCAGGCATGGCGAAGCTGCGAAAGGCACGATCCGCGCCCGGCGAGAGGAAAGCCGGGCGCGGGTCGCGGCGCGGCGCTTACTTCCAGCGAACGTGGAAGAAGCGCACGACCTCGTCCGGGGTCGGAGTGAAGGTCGCTTCCTTCGTGAACACGTAGTTCGCGTTGTAGGAGAAGAGCGGCACCCAGTAGGCCTCGTCGGCGATCTTGTTGAGCGCCTTGGAGTAGTTCTCCTTGCGCACTTCCGGATCGACGGAGGTGTCGGCGATGTCGAGCCAGGCCAGGACCTCGTCGTCACGGGCGAAGTCTTCCTTGCCGTGCTTGAAGAACTGGCTGGTGATCGCCGAGGCGTCGTTGACCGAGTAGGAGCCCCAGGTCTGGAAGCTCATGCTGGTCTCGCCCTTGTGGCGCATGTCGCGCAGGGCCGAGTACTGCAGGAACTTCAGGTTGGCCCGGATGCCGACATTGGAGAGGTAGGAGAGCATCGCCTCGGCATAGGGACGGTCGCGATAGGCGTAGAAGTCGACCTCGAAGCCGTCCGGATAGCCGGCCTCCGCGAGCAGCGCCTTGGCCTTCTCCGGATCGAAGTCGTACTTGGTCACATCCACGTCGCAGCCGAACTGGCTCGGGAAGCAGGCCGAATGCACGACCTTCGAGGCGCCCTTGAGCAGGTTGTCGACGATGGCCTGGCGGTCGATCGCATGGGCGATGGCCTGGCGCACCTTGGTCTTGGTCATCGGGTTGTCGGCGCCGCTGCGGCCGGCCGCATCGAGCTCGAGATAGCCGATGCGCATGGTGCTCTCGTTGACCACGTTCGAGCGGTCCATCATCGCCAGCTTCTCGGCCTGATCGGCCGGCACGCCCCAGATGAAGTCGAGGCCGCCGCTGAACAGCTCGGCGAGCTGGGTGTTGACGTCCGGAATGGTGCGGATGTCGACGGTGCCGATGTCGGCCATGCCCTTCGGGCCGCCGTGGTAGCCCTCGTACTTCTTCAGCACGAAATGCTTGCCCGGCTCGACGCTCTCGACGCGGTAGGGACCCGTGCCGACCGGCTTCAGCGCCATGCCGGCAGGACCGGCCTCGCGTAGTACTCGTTCGGGTAGATCGAGACCGGACCGGCGAGATACTCGAGCGCGGCCGGGAACGGACCATTGGTGAAGATGCGGACGGTGTACTTGTCGACCTTCTCGGCACCCTTCATCCAGTTGACGTTGCGCTGGACGACGACGCCGTTCTCCGGCTTGGCGACGAACTCGACCGTGTAGACCACGTCGTCGGCGTCGAACTCCTCGCCGTTGTGGAACTTGACGCCCTCGCGCAGCTTCAGCTCCAGCGTGGTGTCGTCGACCCAGGTCCAGGAGGTCGCGAGGTTGCCCTCGTACTCGCCCGTCTCCTGGTTGAGATAGAGCAGGCCGTCCCAGATGGACCGCTGCAGGATCACGCCCTCGCGGGCGGAATTGAAGTAGCTGTCGACCGATTCCAGTTCCTTGGTGAAGGCGGCGTTCAGCGTGTCATTGGCCTTGTCGGCCATGGCGCTGCCGGCAGTCATGACGACGGCCAGCGCAACAGTGCTCATCAGGAGGCGTGTCTTCATCTGCTCAATCAACCGGCGCGGAACCGGTCCCTCTGGTTTTAGATTATTATATACTAATACGTTTGACCGTATTATGGTTGAGCGTATTGGGCAGTTTGGAACGTGTCAAGAATCCAAAACTCACGCTATCCGCAAGATTCTTGCGCAGACGGCGGAGCAAAGGGACAGGGGGGGTCGATGCCGAGGGAAAAGCAGGACACTTTGTTCGTCGGCTCGCTCGACAAGGGATTGCGGGTGCTGAGCCTGTTCAACGAGCACCACACGGTGCTGGGGCTGACCGAGATTGCCGAGCTCACCGGCCTCGACAAGAGCGCGGCACAGCGGCTGACCAACACGCTGCACAAGACCGGCTACCTCAACAAGGACCCGGAATCGCGGCGCTACAGCCCCTCGATCAAGTTCCTGGAACTGGGCAATGCCTATCAGTGGGCGGACCCGCTGGTGCAGCTCGCCATGCCCAAGGCGATCGAGCTCGGCCGCTCGCTCGGCGAGCGGGTCAACGTCGCCCGGCTCGCCGGCCAGGAGATCGTCTACGTGATCCGCATCCCGACCCAGCTGACCGCCTTCGGGGCGATGGTGGCCGGCCGGCGCCTGTCGGCGCTGACCACGTCGAGCGGCCGCGCGATGATCGCGCGGCTGAGCGAGGAGGAGCGCAAGGTGGCCGTGGCGACCTGGCCGATCAAGCCGTTGACGCCGAAGACGACGACGGACCGGGCCAAGATCGGCGAGGCCATCGAGGAGGCCGTCGCCTATGGCTACGGGCTGACCCACAGCGAGAACATCATGAACGAGATCGGCATCGCCGCGCCGATCATGTCCGGCGACGGGCGGCCGTCGCCACCGTGCAATGCTCCGTGTCGAGCCTGAAATGGAGCGTGGAACGGGTGCGCGGGGAACTGGCGCCGCACCTGATCGAGGTGGCGAACTCGATCCACCTGCCGCGCGGCGCGTAAGGCTTCAAGCCTCCCTCAGCCAGCAAACCGGTCGAAGAGATCCGGCGGGCCGACCTGCCCGCCCTTGAGCAGCACCCGCATGCCGTCGAGCGGCGTGCCGGGCGCATGGCCTCGGCAAACGGCAACGCCTGAACCAGCGCGCGCCTCGAAGGAGAGGCTGTCGAAGCCGAGCCGGCGCACCACCGCCCCCGACGTGTCGCCGCCGGCAACCGCCAGGGCGGCAACGGGCTGCAGCGCCAGGATGCGCGCGGCAAGCTCGGCAAGGCTCTCCGACAGCGCATCGGGCGCCAGGCCGTAATCCGCATCCGGATCGAGATGGGCGAGCATGTTGGCGCCGGCGGCGAGCATCTGCGCGCAGCGCGCGGCAAAGGCCTCCCGCCCCTCCCCTGCAATATCCTTCACGCCGAGCGGAAGGCGCGTGTAGCGCGATGCGGCGGCGACCTGGGCCGCCGTCGCCGCAGAGCGGCTGCCGGCAATCGCAAGGCGCGGCCCCGCGACCGGGGCGAGCGCCGAGGCACCGGGCCCCGCTGCCGCTGCCGCGCCCGCAACCGCCTCGGCAACGCCGCTGGCCCCGACCAGCAGCAGCGGCCGGCCGCCGGCCTCCAGCAGCGACAGGGCAAGGCCCAGCATCTCGATATCCGTATCGTCGACCGCATCGACCAGCACGCGGCGCCCGCCGCCCTCGGCCATGGCCGCAAGATTGGCTGCCGCGTCCGCCAGCTCGGGCCGCGCCAGCAACGCCAGATCGTCGAGCCCCTGCGCGGCGAGATGACGGCGCAGGTCCGCCTCGCCCATCGGCGTGACCGGATGGCGGCTCATCACCGGATGGCGGTCGATGCGGTGCACCGCGCCGTCGGGCGCGCGCGCGAACAGCGTGCCGAACAGGCAGAAGCGCTGCAGGCTGGGCTGGCCGCCGAGGATGACGGTGAGCGCCGGCGACAGCTCCTCCTCCAGCACGGCGACAGCCGCGCCGACATTGCCCACATGCGGGGCGGAATCGAAGGTGGAGCAGATCTTGTAATGCACGAAACGGGGCTGACGCGCCCGCACCATCGGCATCAGAGCGCGCAGGCGCGGCTCGACGACGGCGGGCGCGCAGGCGCGAAAGTCCGTGGCGATGCCGATGGCCGGGAATGCCCCTCGCCCGCGCGGCGTTTCGGGCAGGCGGGCAAGACCCGGCCCTTCCACGCACAGGCGCGCGGCGATGCCGGCCTCGGCCAGCGTCGCCAGCGTGTCGGACGCGCCGGTAAAATCGTCTCCGATGAAGACGTAGCCGCTCATCGTGCTAACCGGCCTTCTTCCCGAAGAAGGACAGCGCGCCGTCAAGCTCCGGCCGCGAGGCGGCTGCCTGTTCGAGATCCTCGTTCGCGGCCACCGCCTCCCACGCCTGGCGCAGGCTGGCGACGCCGGCCGCCGGGCCCGAAGGATGAGCGAGGATGCCCCCGCCGGCCATGAACAGGAAGTCGCTGGACCCGGCGGCCCGCGCGGTGACCGGCAGGGTGCCGGCCCACTGGCCGGAGGAAAAGGCCGGCATCACCGCATCCGAGGCATCCGGCGCATCGACCGCGAGCGGCTGCAGGCAGCGGCGCGCTGCCTCCTCGACTTCCCGCGGCGCGTCGGAAAACTTGCCGCCGATGCCATGCACATGCATGTGGTCGACGCCGGCAAGGCGGTAGAGCGCCTGATAGGCATCGAAGCCGATGCCGAGCAGCGGATGACGGGCGAAGGCGCCGAACCCGTTGCGATGGCCGTGCACGACGAGCGGCGTCGAGCGGCGCAGCGTCTGCATTGCCGAGAGCCCGCACCAGTTGAGACTGGCCATGACGCAGGAGCCGCCTTCGCGCTCCACCAGGTCCGCATGGCGGCGCATGGCGTCGAGCTCGTCGGTGATGTTGAAGGCGATCATGACATCGCGGCCGGTGCGCTCGCGATAAGCGCGCACCTTTGCCATCACTGCGCGGACGCGCTCCTCGAGCGGCGCATGGACCGGATCGGCGCAGATCTCGTCGTCCTTGACGAAGTCGACGCCGGCCTCGCACAGATCCGCGACCAGTGCGGCGATCTCCTGCGCGCTGAGGCCGACATTCGGCTTGATGATGGTGCCGAAGAGCGGCCGGCCGGAGACGCCGAGCGCGGACCGGGTGCCGGCGACGCCGTGCCGGGGCATGTCGAAGCGGGTGCGATAGGCCTGCGGCAGGGCGACATCGACGAGACGCAGCCCCGTGACCTCGCCCAGATCGTAGAGATTGCCGGCGACCGTTGCGGCAAGGGTCGGCAGGTTGGCGCCGACATTGGCGAGCGGATAGGCGATGCGGACCCGCGCGCGCCGCCAGGGACCGGACGTGCCCTGCCGCTCGAGCCAGGCGCTGGCAAGGCTCGGGGCGCCGGCCGGCTCCAGCTCTTCCACGGCGAGAACCTCGGCGCCGGCACGCGCGCGCAGCTCGTCGCTCTCACCGGCAACGCGCACGAAGGTGCCGCAGCTCTGCTCGCCCGCCATGATCGCCGCGACCTTTTCCGGCGCGAGCGGCGTCTCGACCAGATAGGTCGCCTCGACGCTGTCGGGTTTCAGGGGGATCGCCCGCATCGCGCGCCTCAGATCGAGGAGAGGTCGGGGAAGGGGCGGACCGGATCGCTGCCGTCCCAACCGTCGGAGGCGGTGCGGATGAGGTCGAACATGCGGCCCTTCGGCCCCATCACCTCGGACAGCTCGATCACCGTGCCGGGATGGGCTTCGCGGTCGAAATAGGCGAAGCGGCCGTTGGCGCCGACCTTGCCGCTCATCTTCACGCGGAAGCCTTCGGCCTCCATGCGGGCAAGATCGGCGTCGTAGGCTTGCGTCCAGTAGGCGACGTGCTGCAGCCCGCGATGGCCGGCGAGACGGAAGTCGCGATACATCGACGGGGCGTCGTTGCGGGTCTGGATCAGCTCGACCTGCACCGGGCCGCTATTGGCCAGCGCGACGGAATTGTGGACCTCGTAGGACTGGCCGTCATAGCGGTAGTCCTCGATGGGCACCTTCGGATTGTAGTACCACGGGCCGACGCCCATGACCTTGTACCAATGCTCCATCGCCGCTTCGATGTCGTCGACCACGTAGCCGAGCTGGCGGATTGCGCCGAGAAACCTGCTCATGAAGAACCCTATTGCGAGAGAAGTCGGGGAAGCCACGTCGACACCGCCGGCACGGCCGAGACGACCAGCAGCGACAGCGCGAGGGGCAGGAAGAAAGGCAGCACGCCGCGAATGACCGAGTGGACCGGCATCTTGGCGACGATGGAGACCATGTAGAGGCTCATGCCGATGGGCGGCGTCAGCAGCCCGATCATCAGGTTGAGCACGAAGACGATGCCGAGCTGCAGCGGATCGACGCCGGCCTGGTGCAGCGCCGGGGCGACGATGGGCGCGATGATCAGGATCGCCGCGATGGATTCCAGGAACATGCCGACGACGAGCAGCAGCAGGTTGACCAGCAGCAGCAGCACCAGCGGATTGTCGGAGAGGCCGAGCAGCACCTGGCCGGCCATCGCCGGGACCTGGTCGAGCGTCAGCACCCAGGCGAAGACGGCGGCCGTCGACACGATGAAGAGGATGCCGGCGGTCGCCTCCACCGTTTCGCGCAGGCTCTCCCACACGGCCCTGAAGGTGAGCGTGCGGTAGACGAGGAAGCCGATGGCGAGCGCATAGGCAACCGTGACGCCCGCGACTTCGGTCGGGCCGAAATAGCCGCTGAGCAGGCCGCCGATCAGGATCACCGGGGCGACCAGCGCCGGCAGCGAGATCACCGCCTTGCGGGCGACGGCGGAAAGCGACGGGCTGACCGTGTCGCGCGGCAGGTTGTAGATGCGCGCCATGACGGCGACCTGCACCATCAGGAAGAGCGTGATCAGCAGCGCCGGCACGATGCCGGCGACCAGCAGCTGCACCGCCGAGACATTGGTGACGCTGGCATAGATGATCAGCGGGATCGAGGGCGGGAAGATCGGTCCGATGGTGGCCGCGGCGATGGTGATGCCGGCGGCGAAATCGCGCCGGTAGCCCTGCGCCGACATCTGGTCGATCTGGATCTTGCCGAGCGCGCCGATATCGGCGAGCGCGGCGCCCGAGACGCCGGAGAAGATCAGGCTGACGAGGATCGACACCTGTGCGACCGCGCCGCGGATGCGGCCGACGACGAGGCGCACCAGGTCGAAGATATGGGTGGTGACGCCCATCGCGTTGAGGAGGCTCGCCGCCAGGATGAACAGCGGCACGGCCAGCAGCGGCGTCGAGTCGAGCGCGTTGATGCCGCGCTGCGCCAGGACATGCACCGGTAGGTCGAAGCCGACGATGGCCACCGCCGAGGCAAGGCCGAGGGCGACGGCGATCGGCGCGCCGAGCAGCAGCGCGGCGGCGAAGACGAGGAGAAGCACGAGGCTCATGGCAGGGCCTGATCGGAACCGGGGGCGTCTCGCCGCGCAGGAGGCGAGCAGACGGGCAAGGGTGACCAGCCCCAGCAGCACCATCGCGACGATGGCGGGCGCGTAGAACACCCAGTTGGGAATGCCGAGGGTCGGGGTGGCGAACTTCCACGCCCGGCCGAGAAAACGGTAGAGCCCGTAGAGAAAGAAGAGCGAGAAGGCGAGCACGCAGAGCTCGACCAGCACGCCGGTCCAGCGACGGGCGGGCGCCGGCAGCGACATCGGCACCAGCTCCACCGCCACATGCCGGCCCTGCAGCGCCAGCAAGGGCACGCAGAGGAAGACGAGCGCGACGCCGCAGAAGCGGGCGAGCTCGTCCGCCCAGGGCATGCCGAGATCGAGAAGGTTGCGGCCGAGCACCTGGCCGACCACCAGCACGCTCATCGCCGCCAGCAACAGGACGGCGAGGGTGCGGCAGACTTCCGCCGTACCCGCAAGGAGCCTGCCGCCCGGCGGGACGGGACCGGCCCCTCCAGAAGCAGGGGAGACTGGATCGGTCGCGCCGGTCATGGCCGCACCCTTTTTCACCGGTGTCCGAGGATCAGGAGATCGCCCGGATCTTCTCGTAGAGGTCGCCATACTTGGCGCCGAAGCGCTCGTCGACCACCTTGCTGACCGAGGCGCGGAAGGCCTCGACGTCGAGACCGTCCTCGGGCCGATCACCGTCATGCCGGCATCGCGCAGCGCCTGGGTGTCCTTGGCCTCGTTGTCCTGGATCGCCTTGGTGGCGCGTTCGCGGATCTCCAGCGAGGCGGCGGCAACCGCCTCCTTCTGGGCCGGCGACAGGGCCTGCCAGGCGTCCTCGTTCATGACGACGACCTCGGCATTGGACATGTGGCCGGTCAGCATGAGATGCGACTGCACGTCGTAAAGCTTGACGTTGAGGATGACGTTGACCGGGTTCTCCTGGCCGGCGACGACGCCGGTGGCGAGTGCGGTCGGCACCTCGGACCAGTCGACCGGGACGGGCGCGGCGCCCATGCCCTCGATGGCGGCCTGGTAGATCGGGAAAGGCACGGCGCGGATCTTCTCGCCGGCAAGGTCGGCCGGCTTGTACACCGCCTTGTTGGCGGTGAGATTGCGGCGGCCGAAATAGTGGGCGTAGATCACGCGGACATTGGCCGCCTGGATCAGGCCCTGGTTGAGCTCCTGCATCACCGGCGAATTGATGTCCATCACCTTCATCAGATGGTCGACGTCGCGGTAGAGATAGGGCGTATCGAGCGCGGCGAAGGGCTCGTAAAGCGAACCGATGCCGCCGGCGGTGTTGTGCGAGAAGGCGATGGTGCCGAGGGAGACCGCCTCGGCCAGCTCCTGCAGCTTGCCGAGCTGCGAGGAGGGATAGACCTGCACGGCGATGTCGCCGCCGGAATGCTTGCCCACCGCCTCGGCGAACCAGTCGGCCTGGGCGCCGGCGACGCTGGCCGGCTCGTTGTTGTGGCCGTAGCGCAGGGTCACGGACTGGGCGCGGGCGAAGCCCGGCGCCATGGCGAAGGCACCCGCGCCGAGACCGAGCGCAAGGGCGCCGCGCCGCGTGAGGGAAAACTGTCTGGTCATTGCATCCTCCCAAGATGGTTCCATGGCCCGGATTGTCCGGAAGCTCATGAGGTATTTTGACGGGCTCGAACAGACAGAGACCGCCGAAATTCGTTCCTCTTGACAAAAGGCTACGAAGCCGTGAGCATCACGTCAAACATCAAATATTGAGGTATTTTGAGGTGACCTCAGGAGAAACCCAGATTCCGTCCATGGCGGATCTGGCCGAGGCGGCCGGGGTGTCGCTGGCAACCGTCGACCGGGTGCTGAACCGCCGCAAGGGCGTCAAGGACCGCACGGTCGCCCGGGTGCTCGCGGCGGCGGTGGAGCTCGGCTACATGAGCGCGGAGGAGCGCGAGAAGCTGGGCGGCCAGCGCCCGCCGAACGTCGCCTTCCTGCTGCCGATGGGCAGCAACCCCTATCTGCGCCTGCTGGGCGACAAGGTGCGAGGCGTCGCCGACACCCAGACCCGCGATGCCTCGCCCTTGCGCTGCTTCTTCATCGAGAGCTTCGACGCCGGCGCCCTGGCCGCAGCGCTGCGCCACCACGCCCGCTGGGCCGACGGCATCGCCTTCATGGCCATCGACCACCCCTTGGTGCGCGAGGCCGCCGAAGAGGTGAGCGCGGCCGGCACCCGGCTCGTCACCATCGTCTCCGACCTGCCCCACCCGGCCCGCGAGGCCTATGTCGGGCTCGACAACCAGGCGGCCGGGCGCACCGCCGCGCTGCTGCTCGGCCGGTTCTGCGGCGCGCGCGAGGGCAGCGTCGCGCTGGTCGCCGGCAGCCGCACCTACCGCGCCCACGCGGAACGCGAGATGGGGTTTCTCGGCCTGCTGGAGGAAGCCTATCCCGACCTGAGGATCGTCGGCATGCGCGAGGGTCACGACGACCGCAACGAGAACTATAACCACACCCGCTCGCTGCTGGAGCAGAATCCGGATCTCGTCGGCATCTACAATGTCGGCGGCTCGTCCGACGGCATCGCAAGGGCGCTGGCCGAACAGGGCGCGGGCGACAGGGTCGTCTTCATCGGCCACGGCCTGACCGCCGACACCCGCCGCCTGCTGATCGAGGGCACGATGGACGCGGTGATCAATTCCGATCCGGATCAGGTGATCGGCGAGACGCTGGCCCGCTTCGCCCAGCCGGCCGGGACCGCGGGACTGCGCCCGCCGCTCAAGATGGATCTGATCTTCCGTGAGAACATTCCCTCGCAATACCTTTAACCAGCTAATTTAGTTCCCGATTGAAGGCCCTGCGGCGGCACGCAAACTTTCCGCTACGTCGCCGGAACCAAACCGCATCCTTGAGCGTTCTTCTGCCGACATCGCCTTTTTTGACAGGTCTGTGGCCGCACCCCGGTCCCCCTCCCGTCCGGCGACGAGAAGAACTGCACGCCGCGCAAGCGGCCGTACAAGGAGTGTAAACATGGGTATCGAGGTGGGGGGCCTGCTCGGCCTCATCATTCTGGTTCTGGATGTCTATGCCATCGTCAAGATCATCGGGTCGGGCGCCTCGACGGCCGCCAAGGTGATCTGGATCCTGCTGATCCTGTTCCTGCCGGTCCTCGGCTTCCTGGCATGGCTCGTGGCCGGTCCTTCGCGACCGGCAACCGTTTGACGCACCCGTTCGCCAGCCCCGCAACGACCGCATCAGTAAAAAGTCCGGGGTCGGACGGAACCAATTCCGACCCCGCGCGTTTACGGTGCGGAGCTGAAGAAGGATTTGCTGCCAATGCTAAATTATAGCGAGAAGTCCCTGAAAAAAGAGCCGCCTAACGCCTCTGACGGAGATGTGCACTCTCGCATCAGCAATCAGCTGCAAACCTACTACAACGAGGTGCTGACCCAGCCTCTGCCCCAAAGGTTCGAGGATCTGCTGAAAAAACTTGATGACGAGAGCGGTTCCGAGGGGGAGGCCCGGTAATGAGCGAGCACAGCCTCGAGCTGAAAGACGAGATGGTGGCCTGCATCCCGAGCCTGCGCGCCTTCGCTGCATCGCTGGTGGGCATGGGCGACCGCGCCGACGATCTGGTCCAGGAAGCCCTGATGAAGGCGTGGACCAATCTCGGCCGCTTCGAGCCCGGCACCAACATGAAGGCCTGGCTGTTCACCATCCTGCGCAACACGCTCTACTCGACCCATCGCAAGCGCAAGCGCGAGGTGCAGGACGTGGACGGCCGCTACTCCGCGACGCTCGCCGCCCACCCGAATCAGACGGGTCACCTCGACCTCGACGACTTCTGCCGCGCCCTCGACCAGCTCCCCGACGACCAGCGCGAAGCGCTGATCCTCATTGGCGCCTCTGGCTTTTCCTATGAAGAAGCTGCTGAAATTTGCGGCTGCGCCATCGGCACGGTAAAAAGTCGCGTCAACCGCGCCCGTTCGCGGCTGGCCGACATCATGGGAACAGAGTCGACGAGCGAGTTCGGACCGGATCGAGCCGTGGAAGCTGTCCTCGCCCTTTCTCCCGGTTCGACGGTGAAGATCAGTGCCATGGAGTAAACTGCCGCCCAACAGCACCCGGCTTGATCGAAGGCTGTTCGCCCATATCGCGGCAGCCCTCATTCCCCTCGCCGCTCTCGCCTTCCTGCTGTCCTATTCCGATCTCGAAAGACGTTCCCAGGAGGAGCACAAGCGCTTCCTGGATTATGCCCGCCTGATCGGACAGTCCAGCGCGAAGGTGATTGCGCGTGCTGAAGGTTATGCCAGCGCCCTCAACTCCCTCGACCCTCAGGTCCTGGGAGATTGTCGGCGTGTATTCGCCTCCATGCGCGAGGACCTGATCGAGGCCACCGAGCTTTCGATCTATCGGGGCGAGATCCCGATGTGCAACATCGGCCTCGACGAGGACGGCACGGTGAACGAGCGCCCGGTCGGCGCCCCCAACGAAGCCGTCACCGGCCCCGCCGCCAAGACGATCACCGTCTCGCGGACCAACGAGGCGACCGGAACCCGCATCGATATCGGCCTGCGCCCGCAGACGCTGCTGATCGCCCCGATCACGGCGACGGCGGCGACCAATATCGGCTTCGCGCTGGTCGACAAGAGCAGCGCCGTCCTCGCCTCGCACGTCTATGAAGAGACGGACATCGGCAGCTTCCTGCAGATCGTCGGCGAGACGCGCGCGGACGGGGCGGACTTTTCCGAAAGCGACCGCGGCTGGTTCGTCGGCTCCAGCACCCTGCCCGGCACCGACTACCGGGTGGTCACGGCCAGCCGCTCGTCCGAACACCGGCTGGAACTGTGGCTGACGGTGCTGCGCGCCCTGCTGCCGCCGCTGATCCTGCTGGCGGTGGTCTTCGTGGTGCTGCGCTACGGCATCCAGCGCTTCCTGCTGCGCTATCTCAGCCACATCTATTCCACCTTCCGCCAATACGGCACGGGCAACACCCGCGCGCGCGTCGGCCAGCTGGCATCGGCACCGCCGGAGATCGACCTCCTCGGCGTCACCTTCGACATGATGGCCGACCGGATCGAGCGGCGTACGCACGACACCGAGGCCGCGCTCGCCGAGCAGCGCCGGCTCAGCCGCGAGCTGCACCATCGCATCAAGAACACCCTGCAGATGATCATCAGCCTGGTGAGCATGCAGCGGCGCGATGCGACGGGTCCGCGCGAGAAGGCCGCGCTCAGGGTGACGCTGGAGCGGATTCTGGCGATCGCCGCCGCCTATCGCGTGTCCTACGCCTCGACCGAGGGCACCAATGTCGCACTCACCGCCCTGGTGCACGAGGTGGTGGAAGGCCTGCGCGGGCCGGCGATGCTGCCGCAGGGACGGGTGCGGATCCAGACGAATGCCGGCGCCAACGCGGCGGAAATCGATCTCGACCGGGCGATCCCGCTCGCCTTCATCCTGGCCGAGCTGCTGCCGCCACGCTTCGATTGCCTGCTGCCGGGAGAGGTCGTGTCCATCGAGCTGAGCGGGGCCGAACGCATCGCCATGGTGATTTCCGGCGCCAGCCAGATCAACGACACGCTGGACGGGAACGAGACCGGCGCGCCGACCTCGCTGCGCTCGCGTCTTGTGCATGCCTATCTGCACCAGCTCGACGCGACCTGCGGCATAGAAGACGCCATCGCCCGCCTGGAGATCCCGCTGCATCCGATCCCTCCGGCGCAGACCTCCGCATCCATGCACTGAGGCTGCCCGCCTCTCCCGGCTCTCCGGCCCTCTTCGAAACACCGACCGATCTTGCTGCAGCCGACAGGAGCGATCCTGTCGGCTTTTTGCGTTGCCGGAGCCAACGGATGCGGGGCGTAACGGGGGAGCAGGCGGAACGGGGTTAGCGGGCTGAGCCAGAAAGCTCCCCTACCCCTGCCCCGAACGCGCGGCCATTGCCGCCACAAAAAAAGGCGCCGCGGGGGTTGAGACCCCGCGGCGCAACAAGCAGGCGGACAGACGAGGGAGGAGTGAGCAGGCCGCCTGCGTCGACGGTCGATCGGCTGCTATCAGACCGTCGGAGGACGACGACCGCTGATCAGGCCGTAGACCAGCGAAATCACGAAGAGAATGATCGCCACGACGAAGATCAGCTTGGCGATACCCATGGCCGTGCCGGCGATTCCGCCGAAACCCAGCACCGCCGCGATCAGCGCGACAACAAGGAAGGTCAGAGCCCAACCGAACATGATATTTCTCCTTTGAACAGCTTCCCGGTTGCCGCAATACAGTCTGCGAAACCGGTACTCATGTCCCATGCGGCGACAAGAACGGGTCGATTACTGCAACAACCCCACCTGCCTTAAGTTTGCACCATCGTGCATGGTCATGAAGTCAACCCACCAGCGGCGAATTTGTTCAATCTGCGCTGAACTTTTTTTGAAGAAAACGTGCTGCCCCGCAGGAACATTGGGCTTCCGAACACTCCAGAACGCCCGAGAAAGCTGCGAGAATACGGGGCCCTGGCGCGAGGACCCGGTGCGACGGCCCGGATCGAAGGTCGAGCGCAAGGGACGACCGCGGGGGGCAAGTGCAAGGGTCGGGAGGCGAATAGGCGAGGACGAAAGGTCGGCATCAGGTCCGGGAGCCAGGATCGGAAACCAGGCCTCCGGATCCGCCGCAAATTTTTGCCGATTTTTTTCGTCCTCCGTCCCCGCCCGGGTCTCCGGATCAGGGGCAAGGCCGGCGCCGGGGTCCGGCGTAAAGTTTTTTGCGGAAATTTTTGAGGCCCGTTTTTCTGGTCCGTTTCGGGTCCCGGGAGCCAAAAGGCCTCCCCCTATACGCGCGTATACGCGCGCGCGTTCTTCTTTCCAAGCTTGCGGCCCGAACCGCCGCGACAGCGCCTGGCGACCAGGTGGGACGGACACGGGCCCGGAAAGGGACGCGGACAGAAAAGCACATGCGAAATCGAAAAATCGGAAACGTGGCCGGAACCTTTCTCCGGCGAGCGGGTTCTTCTGTCGTGACCAAGACGAAACCTGAGCCGAACCCAAGATCGGCACGAAGGTGGAGGTCACGAGACAACAAATCAGGAGACTAAAGACATGATCCGCACGCTTCTGACGACGACCGCTCTTGCCGCCGCTCTGACCACCGGCGCCCTCGCTCAGGACCAGAAACTGAACGAAGACACCGGCATGACCCCGGCGGCTCCCGAGATGAACGCGACGCAGCCGGCTCCGGCGGGTGACGCGGCCGCCCCGAGCACCGCTCCGAGCATGGACGCTGCTCCCAGCATGGAAGCTCCGGCAACCACCGGCGACACCGCCGCCGCCCCTGCCGTCGAAGAGCGCGACATCCTGGCCGAGGTCGGCGTGACCACCGCCGAGGAGCTGATCGGCAGCACCGTCTACAGCGCTGACGACAGCGACATCGGCGAGGTTTCCGACGTGGTCGTCGCGGCCGACGGCAAGATCGAGGCCATGGTTGTCGACGTTGGCGGCTTCCTGGGCATCGGTGCCAAGCCGGTCGCCGTGGAGCTCTCCTCGCTGGAGGTCCGTCGCGACGAGAACGGTGATGCCCGCATCTACACCACGCAGACCCAGGAGACCCTGGAAGCGATGCCGGAGTTCTCTGCCGACTCCGTGACCCCGGTCGAGTAATCGATCGTCACAGGCAGTCAAGGGAGGTGCCGGCGCGCAGTCGGCGCCTCCTTTGTCCGTTCCCCTCCTTTGCCTGCCCCGGTCCGCTCTGAGAGTGCGGGTCTTTCTTCCGAGAAGGAGATTTTCATGCCGAATACCGCCGACACCAAGTCCGCCGCTGCTGCTGCCAAGGCCGCCCGCGCAGAGGACGAAGCCGCGACCATCCAGGAGAACATCGACCGTCTGCGCGGCGATATCTCGTCACTGGCCAAGTCGATCTCGCGCTACGGCAGCGAGAAGACCGGCGAATACACCGAGCGCGCCAGCAAGGCCGGCAAGGACATTGCCGACGTGTCGCAGCAGACGCTCGACAGCCTCACCGAGGAGCTGAACCGCCTCGAGCAGTCGCTGGCCTCCCATGTCCGCCGCAAGCCGCTGCAGTCGCTCGGCATCGCAGCCGGCATCGGCTTCCTGATCGCCCTGCTGTCGCGGCGTTGACCGCAATGCTGCGTCTTGCCCCTATCCTGGCATCGATGCTCTCGGTGGACCTCGGCGCAGCCCTGCGCCGAGCCCGCCGCTCGGCCCTGTTCTGGGCGCTGGCCGGACTGTTCGCCTTCGCCGCCTATGCAGCGGCGCTCGTCGCCGCCGGCCTGGCACTGGCGGCGCACTATCCGCCGGCGACCGCCGCGCTGATGGTCTGCCTGTCGCAGGTGGGTCTCGCCGCCCTGGCGCTGCTCGGCCTTGCGATCAGCAATGCGGTCGAACGCCGGCGCCAGCGCAAGAACGACAGCCAGCGCACGCTGGCGACCACGGCGATGATCGCCGCCGCGCTGCCGATGCTGCAGTCGCGCAAGGGCATGGCGGTGGCAGCGGTTGCCGGTCTCGCCGTGCTGATGGCGATGCGCCGCGGCGGCGATGAGCAGGAGTGATCCGAACCGTCGGGAGAAAGAGTTTCCGGCGAAGAAACGTCAGACGGAGGAGCCGACCGGCTCGTCCGCCTCGCCCTCGGGCAGCTCCATGAGCTCCCGTAGCCGTGCCCGCGCCCGGTGGACGCGGCTTTTCAGCGTACCGGTGGCGCAGCCGCAGATCTCGGCCGCCTCCTCGTAGGAAAAGCCGGAAGCGCCGACGAGCACGATCGCCTCGCGCTGGTCGCTCGGCAGCGCGTCGAGCGCGCTTCGGAATTCGGTCATCGCGATGGAGGCGTGCTGGCTGGGTTGGACTGACAGCTGCAAGGCGAGCTTTTCGTCCTCGTCCTCGACCTCGCGGGAGGACTTGCGCAGCAGGCTGTAGAAGCAATTGCGCAGGATACGGAACAGCCAGGCCCGCATGTTGGTGTCGGCGATGAAGCTCTGCCTCGCCTTCCAGGCGTTGAGAATCGTGTCCTGGACCAGATCGTCGGCCAGATCCGCGCGTCCGCACAGCGAGACGGCAAAGGCGCGCAAGGCAGGAAGCTGAGCCAGCATCTCGCGCTTGAAGTCGGCCGAAGATGGCGCGCTCGTCATTTACCGGATTTCTCCGAGGCTGCCTTTTCCGCCTCGTCGAGCTGTTCCAGCAGATCGAGGAATCGCCCCGGCGTCCCCTCTTCCTGTATGGTGTCGTAGAGCTCGCGCAGGCGCTGCGTGATATATTCCTGGCTGGCGGCGTCCTCCGCGCCGGCGACGGCGGAGCGACCCGCCACCGTCTTTCTGGTTCCGTTCATCCCAAAACACCCGGTTCATCCAATTCGCCCCACAGTATAACGGGCAATGAAAAAAAATGGTGCCGGCAGGGAACTTTTCTCCGCAAGCCACGTTAGACTGGTGTTGAGCGCCCGGACGGGCAGACAGGGAGTTCCACATGCCACTTTCGCAACGCATTGCGCCCCACCTCCCCTACTTGCGCCGATACGCAAGAGCGGTGACCGGGTCGCAGCAGTCTGGCGACGCGTATGTCGCCACCACGCTGGAGGCGCTGATAGCCGACGTCTCCTCCTTCCCGAAACCGGAAGCGACCGGTATCCCTGTACAAGGTCTTCGCGGCCGTCTTCGGGTCGGTCCAGATGGACATTCCAAACCTCGATTCGCCCTTCGCCTGGAACGCCGGGCAACGGCGAACCTGGCCATGCTCCCCTCCCCGAGCGGCAGGCGTTTCTCCTGACATCGGTGGAAGGTTTCGCGCCGGAGGAAACCGCGCAGATCCTCGACGTGCCGGTGGACGAGGTCGAGGTGCTGCTGTCGGACGCAGCCCGCAATATCTCCCAGCAGATCGCCACGGACATCCTCATCATCGAGGACGAGCCGCTGATCGCCATGGATATCGAGCATATCGTCACGGAGCTGGGTCACCGGGTCTGCGGCGTCGCCCGCACCCACAAGGAAGCGGTCGAGTTGTTCACGCGCAAGAAGCCGCGATGATTCTCGCCGACATCCAGCTGGCCGACGGCAGCTCGGGCATCGATGCGGTGAACGACATCCTGAAGAGCGAGCCGATGCCGGCGATCTTCATCACCGCCTTCCCGGAGCGTCTGCTCACGGGCGAGCGTCCGGAGCCGGCCTTCCTGATCACCAAGCCGTTCAATCCCGACATGGTGCGGGCGCTGATCAGCCAGGCTCTGTTCTTCGACCAGACCG
>JACADM010000062.1_pt1 | contig 41065 bp, 49 predicted proteins | sample 7512371 | NCBI WGS metagenome assembly JACADM01 (sample SAMN14389041, study PRJNA612141) | algae metagenome | isolation source: non-axenic algae culture | place: India: Navi Mumbai | collected 2017-01
GAAGGCTTTGCCAACATGGCCCAGGCGATCACCGCCCCGGGCGATGTCGTGCTGGTGCCTAATCCGACCTATCCCATCCACTCGTTCGGCTTCATCATGTCGGGCGGTGTCGTACGGTCAATGCCTGCCGACCCTAACGAGGATTTCATGCGCTCGCTCGACAGGGCCGTGCGTCATTCGATCCCCAACCGATCGCGCTGATTCTCAACTACCCGGCCAACCCCACGGCCTATGTCGCCTCGTTTGATTTCTACAAGGAAGTGGTGGAGTACTGCCGCAAGAACGAGATTTTTTATCCTCTCCGATCTTGCTTATTCCGAGATATATTTCGAGGACGAGCCGCCCCATTCGGTGCTCGAAGTGCCCGGCGCCATGGATGTGACCGTCGAGTTCACGTCCATGTCGAAAACCTTCTCCATGCCCGGCTGGCGCATGGGTTTTGCCGTGGGCAATGAGCGGCTGATCGCGGCATTGGCCCGAGTCAAATCCTATCTCGATTATGGTGCGTTCACACCCATCCAGGTCGCCGCGGCATCGGCGCTCAACGGCGATGATTCCTGTATCGAGGAGGTGCGTAGCATCTACCGTCATCGCCGCGACGTCATGGTCGAAAGCTTCGGCCGCGCCGGCTGGCATATCCCCAGCCCAGCAGCAACCATGTTTGCCTGGGCTCCGATCCCTGATCAGTTTGCCGATCTGGGCAGCCTCGAATTTGCCAAGTTGCTGATCCGCGAGACCGGGGTTGCCGTCGCGCCCGGCGTGGGTTTTGGCGAGTATGGCGATCAGTACGTACGGCTGGCCTTCGTGGAAAACGAGCAGCGTATCCGTCAGGCGGCCCGCGCCATCAAGAAGTTCCTCGGCGGTTCGGCCAGCAACGGCAACGTTGTTCCCCTCGCCAAAATCTGACGTTTGACCCTCACAAGGGTTGACGTGTAGGCAAATTCCTATTCATGGTCGCGCGCAATTTCAAAACCGCGTGCGATCATGAATGATATAGACAGCTTCAAGGCGTCCATCGAGACCTTCATCTCCGAACGCGACTGGACACCCACGCGCTTCGGCCGCGAGATAGCCGGCGATCCGCTTTTTGTCTTCGACCTGCGCGAAGGTCGAGAACCGCGCAGCGAAACCCGTCAACGCATCACTCGTGCCATGCAAGCTTATGCCAGCGGTGAGGGCGAGGAGATGCGCCCGCTACGCATAGGCATTGCCGGCTTGGGCACGGTTGGCGCCGCGCTCATTAGCATCCTCACCGAAGATGGCGATGCCATAACCCGTAAGCTGGGCCGCAGGATCGTGGTTTCCGCCGTTTCGGCTCGGTCCCGTTCGCGAGACAGGGGAGTCGATATCTCTCCCTTAAGTGGTTCGACGACCCGGTGGCGCTGGCCCGTTCTGGCGAAATCGATCTTTATGTCGAACTCATTGGCGGCGAGGACGGTCCCGCCCTCGCTTCGGTCACCGCGGCGCTCGAAAATGGCTGCCGGTCGTGACGGCCAATAAGGCATTGCTGGCGCGCCACGGCGTGACACTCGCCGCTGCTGCCGAGGCTGCTCACGCGCAACTGGGCTTTGAGGCCGCTGTCGCCGGCGGCATCCCGGTCATTAAGACGCTGCGCGAAGGGCTTGGCTCTGCCGCCATCACCCGCGTCTATGGCATCATGAACGGCACCTGCAATTACATCCTCACCCGCATGGGCAATGAGGGAATCGGCTTTGAAGAGTGCCTCAAAGACGCGCAGGCGCTTGGCTATGCCGAGGCCGACCCGACATTCGACGTTGAAGGATTCGACACCGCGCATAAGCTCGCGATCCTCGCAAGTCTCTGCTTTGAAACTGAAATTGCCGCCGATCAGGTGTTTGTTGAAGGTATTTCGCGCATAACGCAGGCTGACATAAAAGTTGCTGCGGATCTCGGATACAAGATCAAGCTGCTGGGCATGGCCCGCAAGGTCGAAAGCGGAATCGAACAGCGCGTGCATCCAACGCTTGTCAAAAATCGAGCGCCATAGCAGGCGTCGACGGTGTCCTCAACGCCGTGGCGCTGGAGACCAACCACGTGCAGGAGCTGCTTTTGGCCGGGCCGGGTGCCGGGGGGGAGGCGACAGCGGCATCGGTCCTCTCCGACATCCTCGATATCGCTCGCGGCACCCAGGTGCCGCCGCTGGGCGTGCCCAGTTCCGAACTCAGGCCCTGTGAACGCGCGCCCATGCGCATTCATGAAGGTGGTTATTATATCAGGCTCAACGCAAGGGATGTGCCCGGGGCGCTAGCTGCCATTGCCACTCGAATGGGCGAGGGTAACATCTCGCTCGAAAGTGTTATTCAGCGTCCTGATTTGCGGGCCAGCGAGCCCGGCGTCGAGGAAGAAACCTCTCGCACGGTGGTGCTCATCACCCACGAAACGATTGAAAGTGCTGTGCGCGAAGCGCTTGAACGGATTGCCAAGGACGGGTTTATCGTGGGACAGCCTCAATTGATACGCATCGAGGAGTTCTGACCTGTGGCCAAACCCGTGCCAGCCCAGACAAAGGTCGACGGCAATCTCACCCTTGAGATCGCCCGCATCACGGAGCGCGCCGCCATCGCGGCAGCGGGCTGGCGCGGGCGAGGTGATGAAATGCGCGCCGATCAGGCCGCCGTCGAAGCCATGCACCTGGCGCTCAGCTACATCGACATTGCCGGGACAATCGTAATTGGAGAGGGCAGAAACGTGCCCCTGCTTGGCTTCGAAGAGGCCGTTGGCACTGGCAAGGGCCCCGAAATCGAAGTCGCCGTCGACCCGCTCGAGGGCGTAACCGGGTGCGCCAAGAATCTCTCCGACTCTTTGTCCGTCATGGCATTTGCCGAGCGCGGTGCCCTGTTGCGGGTGCCAGACGCCTATATGGAAAAGATTGCCATTGGGCCGGGCTATCCTGAAGGCATCGTCGATCTCGACAAAACAGCGACCGAAAATGTCGCCGCATTGGCCGAGGCCAAAGGCGTCGCCACGTCCGACATTGTCACCTGCGTGCTCGATCGGCCGCGCCATGCCGCGCTGATTGCCGAATTGCGTGACCTCGGTGTAGCCGTCAAACTGCTTCCAGACGGGGACATTGCAGCAGTTATTCACGCCGCCAACAGCGACGACACAGGTATAGACATCTACCTGGGTTCCGGTGGGGCGCATGAAGGCATTTTGGCCGCTGCGGCCATGCGGTGCATGGGCGGTCAGATGCAGGGGCGCCTGATCCTCGATACACCCGACAAACGCACCCAAGCCCGCGAGATGGGCCATTCCGACCCCACGGTCAAGTTTTCGGCGCTGGATATGGCGAAAGGGGACGTGCTCTTTGCCGCCACCGGTGTTACTGATGGCAGCCTGCTTCGAGGCGTAAAGCTCATGCCGCGCAAGATCGTCACGTCAAGCGTGGTAATGCGTTCCTGGTCCCACACCATCCGTTGGATCACGGCTGAACATGGGCGCGTAAGCTAGGCGCTATTCTTCCAGCCCTAACGCCTGGCGGGTCCGCTCTTCCGCGGTGTCACCGGCCGCAACCACCTCGGAGGCTGATTGTCCAAGCGCACGGGCTGCCTCTTCGGCGGCGTTCCGGACATTGGCGACGATCTCCCGCTTTTGTTCGTCGGTCATGTTCTCGTCGCGCACTTCGGCGGCATTGGCTACCAGCGTGTCGGTCTGGACCTCTATGGCGTCAGCGGTCGTTGTCATCTGTTCGCTGAGGGCGCTCATCGCGTCATCGCCCATTTCAACAAGGTTGTCACCCGCCTCTTGGGTGTCCGTCATAATAGACTCAAAAGTCTGCTGCGCCTCTTGTTCGATTTCCTCGCGGCGCTGCTGCATTTCTTCGGGCGACATGACGTCAGCCGGAGCTTCCGATTCCTCGATCGGCTCAGCAAATGCTTCGGGACTGCCCGCATCGGGGTCGGGTGTTTCAGGCGCCTCAGAGCGATTTTCGCAGGCCGCCAGCGACAGGGCGGAAATCAATACAATCGGCAGAATGAGATTAGTGTTCATCGGCAATCCCTCGAAAGAACCATTAATGAGGTTGTCGGCAACCGTCGTCGAGAAAAACGGCGATAAGGGGGTGGATGTTCCCTTGCTGAGCCCGCATGTCGCATCGCAAAAGGAAATTCCGTGCAAAAGACAGGACTTCGGACTATCGATCGAGCATGTCCACCGTCTATAGATAGCCCATGAAGCCAGAGCCCCAAGCCTTTCTCAACGTTGAAAGATCGGTCTGTGGAAAGCGCTGGATCGATCGGCTCGACCTCGCTGCAAGCCGCATGGCCGGTGCAATAGCCCAGCAAACCGAACTGCCCGAAATTCTCGCCCGCATCGTAGCGGCGCGCGGCGTCGCTGTAGAGGATGCGCAGACCTTTATCGCGCCGACCATTCGCGAATTGATGCCCGATCCTTCCACGCTCGCCGGCATGGACCCGTTGGCCGAGCGCCTGGCCCAAGCCATTGCCACCAACGAGTCCATTGGGCTGTTCGGCGATTATGACGTGGATGGCGCCAGCGCCGTGGCGCTTATGGTCCGTTATATGCGCCATTTCGGCCTCAATCCTCCTACGCATATCCCCGACCGCATATTCGAAGGCTACGGGCCAAACAATGCGGCCATGGAAAGCCTTATTGAACAGGGCGTCTCGCTGATCGTGACCCTCGATTGCGGCACTGCCAGCCACGGCCCCATCTCGCATGCAAAGGCGCTGGGTGCTGATGTCCTGGTCATTGATCACCACCTTGCACCCGACACGCTTCCCGACGCGGACGCGCTGGTCAATCCCAACCGGCGCGACGACATTTCCGGGCTGGGATATCTTTGCGCCACCGGCGTCGCCTTCATGGTTCTCGTCGCCGCCAATCGGATTTTGCGTGGACAGGGCCGGACAGACCTTCCCGACTTGATGGTGTGGCTCGACCTGGTTGCTCTGGCCACTATATGCGACGTCGTTCCGCTCAAGGGGCTCAACCGGGCGTTCGTTCTACGCGGCCTCGATGTCATGCGGGCCGGCAAGAATGTCGGCCTCGCCAGCCTCGCTATTGCAGCCCGCGTCTCGGGCCCAGCCAATGCCTACCACATGGGCTTTCTGCTCGGGCCGCGCATCAATGCAGGCGGGCGCATCGGTGATGCCGGACTCGGCGCCCGTCTATTATCGACAGACGAAGAATACGAAGCACTGGCTTTGGCCCAGCGCCTCGATGAGCTCAACGGCGAACGACAGCGCATCGAGGTCGCTGCCGTCGAGCAGGCCATGGCCGCTGCCGAGATGGAAATCGGAGATGGCCCAGGACCTTCCGTACTGGTGACCGGCTCTTCAGACTGGCACCAGGGTATCGTCGGGCTGGTCGCCGCACGGCTCAAGGAACGTTTCGGGCGCCCAGCCTTCGCCATTGCTCTTGGAGCGGATGGTGGGGGAACGGGCTCGGGTCGTTCCATCCCCAAAGTCGATCTTGGTGCTGCGGTCGTTGACGCTGTGCGTGGCGGCATTATCGCCAAGGGAGGCGGCCACGCCATGGCCGCCGGAGTAACATTGGCGCCGGGCCAGCTTGGACCATTCAGACAGTACCTCAATGACACCCTGACCGACGATGTTCTAGCGGCCCGCTCCGAAGACGGGCTCAAGATCGACGCTGCCCTTACAGCCCGCGGCGCCAATCCCGATTTCATTCATCAGATCGAACGGGCAGGGCCGTTTGGTGCCGGAAACCCCACACCCGTTTTCGCGCTCCCTGCCCACCAGATCCGGTTTGCAGATGTCGTCGGGGCCGGCGGACATGTGCGCTGCACAGTGAGTTCGGGCGATGGCGCCAACCTCAAGGCCATAGCCTTTCGCGCCGCGGGCACGCCTTTGGGCGAAGCGTTGCTAAAGGCGCGGAATGGCCAGCGCCTGCATGTGGCGGGGTCACTCAATCTTGATCATTGGCAGGGCCGCGAAACTGTTCAGCTCCGGATTATCGACGCTGCAACACCGGGTTAGCTGGTCTTGCATCGTCGTGCACGGGCGTTAAGATCGTGGGTGAGGGCACCAATCTGAAACCGCCGTGGGTTCGTATCCGTACGTGTCACAGCAGCATAGGTTGTCCGCGGTAGGGGACGAAGTCATGAGTCAGGTCACATTCGATCGTGAGCAAACACGCCCAGGATGGGGAACACGCATCAAGTCTGTCCTTCTGGAAAAGGCTGGCGCCGCGCTTATGGGTATCCCGCATAAGGGCGCTTTGACGGTGACCTTTCCCAGCGGGCGCTGCCGGACCCTGGGCGACGCCGCTACAGGCGAACATGCATTTCTCAAGCTCAACAACTTCAAGGTGCTGCGGGCGGCCATGCGCCGCGGCACATTGGGCTTTGCAGAAGCCTATATGCGCGGCGACATCGAGATTAAGGATCTTACGGCTCTGTTCCGGTTTTTCCTTCAGAACCGGGATATTTTCGACAATGCCAATCCGGGCATTTTCCGGCGCGCCGCGCAAGACCTCGCTTATCACATGTCTCGGCCCAATACCCGCGAGGGGAGCCAGAAAAACATCGCTGAGCACTATGATCTCGGCAACGATTTTTACGCCGAATGGCTCGACCCTTCCATGACCTACTCTTCGGCCTATTTCGCGGGTCAGGATATCTCGCTCGAGGAAGCTCAGCGCGCCAAATATCAGCGCATCATGGTCATGGCCGGCATCCAATCGGGTCATCATGTTCTCGAGATCGGCTGCGGCTGGGGTGGATTCGCGGAAACCGCAGCGCGGGCCGGCGCGCATTTGCGCGGCATCACACTGTCGAAAGAACAGCTCAAATATGGCGTCGAACGCCTCGAAAATGCGGGGCTTTCCGATTTTGGTACCCTGGTTTTCGAAGATTATCGCGACACAAAGGGGGCCTTCGACCACGTGGCCTCGATCGAGATGATTGAAGCCGTTGGCGAGGAACACTGGCCCGACTACTTCAAAACCGTTCACGATAGGCTCAAGCCGGGCGGGACCGCTGCTATTCAGGCCATTACAATCGCCGAACGAGACTTTGAAATCTATAAGGCCTATCCCGATTTCATCCAGCGCTACATTTTCCCCGGCGGCATGCTGCTAACCAAGACAGTGATGAAGGAGGCCGCGGCCAAGGTTGGGCTGGTCCTCGAGGCGACCGACTGTTTCCGGCTCGATTACGCACGCACCCTGCGCGCCTGGAGCAAGCGATTTATCGAGCGCTGGGATACAATTGCCAAGCTGGGCTATGACGAGGCCTTCAAGCGCAAATGGCTCTACTATCTGGCTTATTGCGAGGCGGGATTCACCGAAGGCACCATCGACGTTGGCATTTACCAGTATAAACGACCGCAATAGCGGGGCGCGGGCGCGCATTTAACTTGACTGGACAAATCATAAAATATAGCTAGGCCCAATCCCGCTGACCACCGCTGGAGCGATTGGCGTCCGTGACTGCTATAGCCGAACAAGCCAAGGCCGCAAGCCGGCCCGGCGTTGCCGCAAACGACGCGCGGCGCCTGACCGGTCTTCTGATCTGCCTTGCGGTGCTGGTTGCTGCAGTATTGGGCAGCATCGCCATCGGCTCGCGTGATATTCCGTTGCTGACGGTCCTCGATGCCCTTTTCGCCTATGATGACTCCAACGACCACGCCATTGTTCAGAGCCTTCGGCTGCCCCGTACCGTGCTCGGACTGCTGGTCGGCGCAGCTTTGGGGATTTCCGGTGCGCTGATTCAGGCCTTAACCCGCAATCCCCTGGCCGATCCCGGCATTCTCGGGGTCAATGCGGGTGCGAGCTTTTTTGTTTTGATTGCCGTGGGCTATTTCGGCATGACGTCCCTGCAGTCCTATATCTGGTTTGCATTTCTTGGCGCTATCCTAACCACGGTCATGGTCTATATTGTGGGCTCTTCGGGACGAACCGGCGTCACGCCCGTAACGTTGACGCTGGCCGGCGTTGCAGTCGGGGCAATCCTTGGCGGCGTCTCCACGGCCCTGACGCTGCTCAATCCGACAGCGTTCGACCGTATGCGCTTCTGGGCTGCCGGAGCGCTGAGCGGCGGCACATACGAGGCAGTCACGACGGTGGCGCCCTTCATAATCGTGGGCCTGTTCCTCGCAGCCGTTATGGCGCGCCCTCTCAATGCGGTGGCGCTGGGTGACGATCTGGCCAAGTCTCTGGGTGCCAGCATCGTGCGAGTTCGTACGGTGGTCGTGGTCGCGGTCACTCTGCTTGCGGGCGGCGCGACAGCCGCAGTGGGCCCGATCGGGTTTGTCGGACTGATGGTGCCGCACGTCGCGCGCTGGATCGTCGGACCCGATCAACGCTGGATCATGGCGTATACGGTAGTTCTCGCCCCGGTGCTGCTTTTGGTATCGGACATCATCGGACGCATCGTCATGCGTCCCGGCGAAATCCAGGTCGCCATCGTCACCGCCTTCATCGGTGCACCTGTGCTGATCCTTCTGGCCCGCAGGCGCAAGGTAAGCGGACTATGAGCGCCATCGATTTCGGACGGCCCACGAAAATTCTGCGCCTGTTCGAAGGCCGCGTTACCATGCGTCTCGACATGCGCGCTTTGGCGCTCGTCGGCATCATGCTGGCTGTTGCCCTTGTCTTTACGCTGCTGGCTCTGGCGAGCGGTGAATATCCGGTTGCAATATCCGACGTCATATCGGCCCTGGGCGGCCAGGCCGACGGTCGCATTCATATGGTGGTCGTGGAATGGCGCTTGCCGCGCTCGCTACTGGCTGTCGTCCTCGGCGCAGCGCTGGGCATGAGTGGCGCAGTATTTCAGTCGCTCACCCGCAATCCGCTGGGCAGTCCCGACGTAATCGGCTTCAACTCCGGCGCCTATACCGGCGCCCTGATCGCCATCATCGTCTTTTCGGGAAATTACTACCAGATCGCCGGCGGCGCACTGCTCGGCGGCGTCTTGACCGCACTCGCGGTATATGCCCTGGCCTGGCGGCGCGGCGTGCAGGGCTTTCGCCTGATCATCGTAGGTATCGGCATGAGCGCCATGCTCTCCTCGCTTAACACCTGGTTGATGCTGCGCGCCAAGCTGGAAGTAGCAATGGCCGCCGCAGTTTGGGGAGCTGGCTCGCTCAACGGACTCGGTCTGGACAAGCTCTGGCCGACGCTTGCCGTGCTCGGCATTCTGATTCCGCTGGTTTTGATCCTGGGTCGCCCCATGAAGCAGCTCGAAATGGGCGACGACACGGCCCGCGCGCTGGGTATCCGCGCCGAACCGGTGAGACTGGCGCTTCTGGTGCTCGGAGTGGCGCTGACGGCAACGGCGACTGCCGTGGCTGGTCCCATCTCGTTCGTTGCGCTGGCCGCACCACAGATCGCGCGCCGGGTCACCGGCGCTGCAGGGGTTGCGCTGCTGCCCTCTGCCGCTATGGGTGCGCTGCTGCTCGCGGCCGCGGATTTTCTGGCGCAGCGGGCCTTTGCACCCACCCAGCTTCCCGTCGGGGTGGTCACCGTCTCCATCGGGGGGCTGTATTTCGTCTGGCTGCTGATGCGTGAAGCGAAAAGGCAATGACAGGGGACGCCACGATGAACAAGCATTTTGACCCCACGAAGCTTGCCGGCGCGCCGCGACTCTTCGCAGACAAGGCGACGATTGGATATGACAGCCGGGTCATCTCGCGCGAGCTTTCCGTTCAGATCCCGGACCATGGTTTTACCGTAATCGTGGGCGCCAACGCCTGCGGAAAGTCGACCCTTCTGCGGGCGCTTTCGCGCCTTATCCAGCCCAGCCACGGCCATGTCATGCTCGACGGCAAGGCCATTTCGCACTATCCGGCCAAGGAAGTTGCCCGCCGCCTGGGGCTGTTGCCGCAAACCTCGATTGCGCCCGAAGGCATAACCGTTGCAGATCTCGTGGCTCGCGGCCGGTATCCACACCAGAAATTTGTCCGCCAATGGTCGGTGGAGGACGAAGCTGCGGTCATAGGCGCCATGGAAGCCACAAAGATCACGCCCCTTTCGCACCGGTTGGTCGATGAACTCTCGGGCGGCCAGCGGCAGCGCGTCTGGGTTGCCATGGTTCTGGCCCAGCAAACCCCTATGCTGTTGCTGGACGAGCCGACCACCTACCTTGATATTGCCCACCAGATCGAGCTTCTCGAACTTCTGAGCACACTCAACAAGCGCGACGGCCACACAGTTGTCGCCGTGCTGCACGACCTTAATCACGCCTGCCGCTACGCAAGCCACATCATTGCGATGCGGGACGGACAAATTCTCGCCGAAGGCGCTCCCGGCGAGATCATCACCGCGAACCTCGTTGAAGAGGTCTTCGGTCTGCCCTGCATCATCATCGAAGATCCATTGGCGAAAACGCCTATGGTCATTCCCCGCGGTTCGATTCCTCACGCCGAACCCCAACCGGCTGAAACATGAGGAAATCATGAGACATATTGCATTGGCAGCGGCATCTGCCGTGGCCCTTATCGCCATGCCCGCATTCGGGCAGGACACGTTTCCCGTCACGCTCGATCATTTTTATGGCGAGACGGTCATCGAAGCCAAAGCCGAACGCATAGTGACCATCAGCTGGATGGCACAAGACACCGTATTGGCTCTGGGCGAAGTGCCGATTGCCATCCAGAGCCAGACATGGGGCGGCGATGAAAACGGCTACCTGCCATGGGTAAAGGAAGCGATAGAGGAACTCGGGGAGGACCTTCCAGTAGCTCTCGACACTGCCAATGGCCTGCCGTTTGAGCAGATTCTCGAACTCGAGCCTGATCTTATACTGGCGCCGTATAGTGGCATCAGCCAGGACGACTACGACCGCCTGTCGGCCATCGCTCCGACCGTCGCCTTCAAGGAAGCGCCGTGGACCGGCAGCTGGCAATATGTGGTTGAAACGGTCGGCGCAGCGATGGGGCGTAGCGAAGAAGCGTCCGGTCTTGTCGACAGTACTCAGGACCGCATCGCTGAATATGCAGCGGAAAATCCTCAATTTGCCGGTCGCACCTTTGCCTTTGGTGGCGGTTCGGACGCGGGCAGCGTCGGGCTTTATGTTCCTTCGGACCCTCGCGTGCATCTGATGGAAGATCTCGGGTTGGTGCCGGCAGAGGCGCTAAACGATTTGCCGACCGACAACTATGTGCAGCAGGTCAGTTTCGAACAACTCGACGGCGTTGACGCCGAAGTCTTCATCGCCTGGTATTCCAGCCAGGATGATCTCGATGCCATCTTGGCAAATCCGCTGTTTGCGCGCTGGAAGCCCATTGCCAACGATAATTTCGTGCCCCTGATCGACCGGGCCTTCGTCATGGCGCTGTCGGCACCCTCACCGCTGTCGATCCCCTGGATGATGGACCGTTTCGTGCCGATTCTCGCCGAAACGCTCGAACAATAACCCAAGCGTAAGGGAGCGTTTCATGAAACGCCTGACGATCACATCTGCCCTTGCTGTCCTCATGGCGGGAACGGCGTCCTTGGCTATCGCCCAGGAATGGAGTTTCACCGACGGGGCAGGCAACACGGTTACCCTCGACAGCCCGCCCGGACGGATCGTGGCTTTCTCATCCTCGGCGGCAGGACTCATGCAGTTCGGCATCGAACCGGTCGGCATATTCACCGACGATAGTACCTCTGAGAAAAGCTACGCCGAATTCGACCTGTCCGGCATCGAAATTATCCGCACGGCCTACAATGAACTGCAAGCCGAAAGCCTGCTGGCGTTCGATCCCGATCTGATCGTGACCGAATACTGGCCGCGCACGGGTGACTACAGCGGCGGCGACGCGATGCGTCCCGACGGCCAGTTCGCCGACATCGCCCCGATCGTCGGCGTGCTCCAGGGAGATTCAGTTCTGGGGTTGATCGAGGACTATGGCAGGCTGGCGGAGGCGCTGGGTGCCGATCTCGACGCCCCCGAAATCGAGCAGAAGCGAACTGCGTTTAACCAGGCGCGCGCCCAGCTCACGGCGGCTGCCGAGGCAAAGCCGGGCCTGACGGTAATGGCCGCATGGGCCGACACCGATAGCTTGTACGTTGCTGCACCCACCGGCGCAGCGGAACTCAACGATTTCGCATCCTGGGGCCTGAACATGGTTGAACCAGATGCGCCCGAAGGAGAGTATTGGGGCATTCTGAGCTGGGAGAATGCCGACACTTATCCCGCTGACCTTCTGCTCCTCGACGATCGGTTCGGAACGGCAACGCGGGAGGTAGTCGACGCTCAACCGCTGGCCGGACTCATACCCGCTGTCGCAGCGGGTCAGGTGGGCGATTGGCCGGCCTGGTGGATCAGGACCTATGGCGCCTATACCGCAGAAATCGAAAAGCTTACGGCACTTGTGGAAGATGCTGAGGTCGTCCAAGAGTGAAACCGAAAAGGGCGACCACTGGCCGCCCTTTGTCATTTCGACGGTTGCGAGATCAGTCGCGACATCAAGGCAAAAAACATCGGATAGGGCAGCAGCCGGATCGTCTTCAGGATCAGGACGAAGGGCAGGGGAAAAGCGATCTCGAACTTTCGCGAGTTGAGCAAGCCATTCGCTATCCGCTTGCCCGCCTCATCTGCCTCCATCAGAAACGGCATCGGGAAGTCGTTCTTGGCCGTAAGGTCGGTTCTCACAAACCCGGGGCAGACCAGCCGGACGCTGATATTGTCGGAGGCAAGTTCGGTTCGCATAGTCTCGGCCAACGCAATCATTGCCGATTTCCCCGAAGAATAGGCTGCCGAGCGCGGCAGTCCGAAATAGCCGGCCACGGAAGCCACCAGCGCGATTTCCCCAGACCGCTGCTTGCGCATCTGAGCCACCACCGGGTCGATAACCCGCATGGCGCCCAGCAGATTGGTATCTATGATTTTGGCATAGCTTTCGTAGTCGTACCGACCCGGCTCAGTGACCTCCCAGGCGGCGACCGAAAAGATAACGAGATCGATCTTGCCAAGGTCCTCGGCGATGCGGGAGACGGTAGTCTTGACCGCGTCGAAGTCGGTAACGTCGAGAGGGTAGGGGCGCGCGCCGTGACTGACCGAGAGCGCGTTGAGCGGCTGTTCGCGTCGCCCCGATATCGCAACCGTCCATCCACGCCGCGAAAGCTGTTTGACCGTCTCGGCGCCGATTCCCGAACCGCCGCCAAGCACCCACGCTACCTTTGCCATTCGCTTGACCCTTTCGCTTGCACTCTTGGTCAATACGAAATGGGTTGGCGACAGATCAGGTTGCTACAATTATTTCGACAGCGCATCGAGCACCCGCACCCATGACCGGATGCCCTTGTGGTAGCTCTCAAGATTGTATTTTTCGTTGGGCGAATGGATGCGGTCGTCCGTCTGGGCGTATCCGATCAGAAGCGAATCCATGCCCAGCTTGCGCTTGAAATCGCCTACAATGGGGATCGATCCGCCCGAGCCCGCGATAGCGGCCTCGCGGCCCCACTCGTCGGTCAGCGCGCCGAGCGCCTTTTGCAGCATGGCGCCGTCCGAAGGAACGACCGATGCCGGGCTCGCGCCGTGTTCATGGAAGGTCACGGTGCAATCGGCGGGCACCCGAGCCTCGACATGCGCGCGGAATGCCTTGCGGATCTTGTGCGGGTCCTGATTGCCCACGAGTCGGAAAGAAATCTTGGCCCCAGCCTTGGCCGGGATCACTGTCTTGAAGCCGTCGCCAGTATAGCCACCCCACATACCGTTGATTTCGCAAGTGGGGCGCGAAGTGATCTGTTCGAGAACTGAGCGGTTCTTCTCGCCGGCAGGCTCGGACAGACCCACAGCGCCGAGATAAGCCTTCTCATCGAACGGCAGCCGCTTCCATTGCTCCGCGACTTCGGTGGGCAGTTCCGGCACATCGTCATAGAAGCCTTCGACGGCAACCGATCCGTCGGGATTGCGCAGAGAGGCGATGATTTCGGCCAGTACCTGATTGGGATTGCGCGCCGCATTCCCATACATGCCCGAATGCAAGTCACGGCTCGCCGCCTGGATCTCCACATTGTCGGCCATCAGCCCGCGCAACATGGTTATGATCGAGGGCGTCTCCTCGTCCCACATGTCAGTGTCGCACACCAGTGCGATGTCGGCCCTGAGTTCCTCGGCGTTGTCTTTGAGGAAGCCATCGAGCGATGGGGAGCCGGATTCTTCCTCGCCTTCGAGTAGCACCGTGACGCCGACCGGCAGCGAGCCGCGGACGGCCTTATACGCCCGGCAGGCTTCGATGAAGGTCATCAACTGGCCCTTGTCGTCCGACGCGCCGCGAGCAAGAATCACCTTCCGTCCATTCTCCTCGCCGATCCTGGGCTCGAACGGCTCGCTCGTCCAAAGTTCGATCGGATCGACAGGCTGAACATCGTAGTGCCCGTAAAACAGCACGTTTGGCCCCACAGCGCTGCGCTGGTGCCCCACTACCATCGGATGGCCGGGGGTAGGGCGTACCGCAGAATCGAAATCGAGACCCTGCAGTTCATTGGTCAGCCATTCGGCCGCCTTGTGACATTCGCCTGCATAGGTGGGGTCAGTGGAAATGGAGGCAATCCGCAAGAGCGTAAACAGCCGCTCGAGACTTTCCTCGATATGGGCATCGACATGGGAAAGCACGGCATCGAGCGGAGCGTTGGCATCAGTCATTGCGGAAAGGTCCGTCGTTGGATTGGAAGTGCCGCGACCTTATCAGCCGAGTCGGGCCAGTAAAGAAATTTTACCGGCCAGGTTCAATCGAGAAGCTCAGCGGGCAACATCCCTGTTTTGAACAGCAGCAGCGGCTCATCATAGCAATCGGTCTCGACGTCGACCTCTTGGGAAAAAGCCACAACACCGGCCTTTGCAGGGATCAGACACCAGCTTGCGTCCACGTTGCTGGAACGATTGAATCAAGAACGTCGTGGTCATGGTGCCTCACTGGTTGAGGCTTATTGTATCACCCGCAACAGCCGGCAGGTGGTTTCTTTACAAGACCGGCCGGCAGTCAAGAGCAAAGCCGACTCCATCAGGAAACCGTGGTTGGCAGGGGGTGATGTGGGGAGTGTTTCGACCGCAACTGCGAAATCGCGAAAAACTTGGCGCGCCCTACGGGACTCGAACCCGTGTTACCGCCGTGAGAGGGCGGCGTCCTGACCGCTAGACGAAGGGCGCCTAGAGCGCTTCAAAGAAGCGCGGTAAAAATACTCGAAACGATCCGCAATATGAAACGCAGAAAGCTCCAGAACCGTTTGTCGCCGACATAGATAGCGTCGTGCGTAACTACATGCAACGGGAAACGGCCAAATCTTCGCGAAGAAGAAGATGGCGCGCCCTACGGGACTCGAACCCGTGTTTCCGCCGTGAAAGGGCGGCGTCCTAGACCGCTAGACGAAGGGCGCGGCGGGCTGTCAGCGGTTCACCGCGTCGGCCAGTGAGCGGGTGTATAGGGGGGGCTTTGCGATTGCGCAATACCCAAATTCGATTTTATTTCAATTTCAACAGCCGCTGAATGTGACCGGGCCGCGATACCCCCGCGGACGGTCGCGCACGTCGACATGAACGAAGTTCTGTCCGGGGTAGCAGCCCAGGCCGCCAACCAATCCGTTATTGCGCGCGTAAGCGATGATGCGCGATTTCGGGACGCCGGGAATATAGAAATCGGCCGCCATGCATTTGGTGTGGTAGGAGGCCTCGGCGCCGCCCACTGAGGCGTTGTGCCATGGGGTACGATAGCCCGAATTCATCACGACCTTTTTGCCGAAATGGCCCTCGACGTCCCAGATCAGAAGGCGCAGCTTGGGCGAAAGGCAAAAGGCGTTCACATTGTCGTGGGAGACGAAGGTGCCCCAGTCGGTCCGCAACCCGTTGTAGCCGCTGCCGCTCCCCGAGGCGAACATGGCCATCGGAGCGCAGGCGCCGAGCAGGCCCACCATGACGATCAGACTGGACAGTAAACGCATCAAAACCACTTCCGTGTCGGGGTTGAAATCGTCCCAAACCACAGACACAAAAATACCGGCGGTTGCCTAACCGCCGGTCAATCAGCGTGGTTAATTTCTCGTTATGCGTTTACCACGTTCCTGAATTGGGCATTGAAGCCCAAGGCTCCTGCGCTTCGAGATTGCCGTCCTGAAGCAACTCGACCGAAATCCCGTCGGGGGATTTCACAAATGCCATGTGCCCATCGCGTGGCGGACGGTGGATGGTGTACCCCATATCCTGCAGATGCTGGCAGAGCGCATAGATGTTTTCGACCCGATAGGCGAGGTGGCCGAAATTGCGGCCACCCGAATACTCTTCAGGGTCCCAGTTGTAGGTCAACTCGACCTTGGCACTTTCATCGCCGGGGGCGTGGAGGAATATGAGCGTGAAGCGCCCCTTTTCATTTTCGATGCGATGCGATTCAACAAGGCCCAGCCCTTCACTGTAAAAGCGAAGGCTTTCCTCTATGTTGGAAACGCGCACCATTGTGTGAAGATATTTCAAAGCAAGGCTCCGGCTCTTTTGTGGTCATCCCGGCACCGTCAGGGCAGGGAGCTACAAAGGCTAACAGAAGCCAGCATCGCGCGCCAAGCCGCGCTTTGACAAAGAGGGTAGTTAATTGCTGTCAACAAATTTATGAATGGTTCTTAACTTTTGATCCTGAATCGGCCAGACTACGCAAGATTGTAATGAGTACCTGCGGCTTTGCAGGGGCGTGTGTGGAAGGCGTTGCGCATGGGGGCGAAAAACATTTCCGGCACCGGACCAGACTCCAGAACTGTGGGTCACGACGATGCTCGCCGCGAAGGGGCCGATCGGGATATCCAGAATCCGGCCACGGACTTCGACGTCATAGAAGTAGTCGGAACCATCAAGTGGTTTGACGCTGGTAAGGGCTTTGGCTTTATCGTGCCCGACGCGGGCGGTGCCGATGTGCTGTTGCACGTGACCTGCCTTCGGAGGGACGGCTATCAGACGGCCCATGAGGGCGCGCGCATAGTGGTTGAGGCGCTCAATCGCCCCGGCGGTCTGCAAGCCTTCCGAATCATATCGATGGATGAATCGACGGCACGCCACCCGGCACAAATGCCCGCGGCTCGTACACACGTCCATGTTGAACCGACTTCAAAGCTTGAACGCCTTGAGGTCAAATGGTTCAACAGGGTGCGCGGCTTCGGGTTTCTTTCGGCAGGTGAGGGCCATCCCGACATTTTCATTCACATGGAAACATTGCGCCAGTTCGGGCTGACCGAATTGCGCCCCGGACAGTTTGTGCTGGCCCGGTATGGCGATGGTCCCAAAGGCCTTATGGTCGCCGAAATTCGCCCAGATGGTTGGGGCGACGCTCCGTCTTCTCACTAAGGCAGGCACCTCTCAGCCAGGATTGATTTGCATGCGCGCCACCAGAAATATCATGATCTCGGCGGTGCTCATGCTCGCCAGCCTCGCTCCGGCCCTCGGGCAGGAAAACGAAGAGATCGCGGTAATCCATTCCGGGGACCAGAGTTTCACGTTTGCCGTTGAGATTGCCGACACGCCCGAGGAGACCTCGCGCGGGCTGATGTTCCGCGAAGAACTGGCGGCCGACGCCGGCATGCTTTTCGACTTCATAGAAGAGCGCCCGACCAGCTTCTGGATGCAGAATACCCTCATTCCGCTCGACATGCTGTTCATCAAGGCGGATGGCGAGGTTGTACGTATCCACGAAAATGCCGTTCCTATGGATACTACACCAATCCCCTCCGGCGAACCGGTGCGCTTCGTTCTGGAAATTCCCGGCGGACGTTCCGCCGAATTGGGGCTGAAAGCGGGTGCCCGGCTGGAGCACCCGCGGGTAGAGCTGGACGCCGAAACAGCAGAATAGCCGCTGTTATTCGATTAGCGCACGACCAGCACCGGCACGGTGCTCGACGTGAGAACTTCGGTCGTCTGACTACCCAGCAGCATTTTGCGGAATCCGCGGCGGCCATGGGAGGCCATTACGATGAGATCCACGTCCATTTCCTGAGAAACCTCAACAATGGCATCGGCGGGATAGCGGTTAGCGATGTGCCGCGTCTCGCATTGAACCCCGGTCTCCGATGCAAATCGGGCAGCCTCTTCTAGAATATCCTTCACCGCTGCATGCATTGCCGCATCATATTCGGCAATGCTTGTGGGCCCGGCGACAGCCAACGCGCCCGAGGCCCACATATCGGTGACGGTGATTACCGTAACCTTCGAGCCTAATTGTTTGGCGAGCTTGAGGCCCTGATCCAGCCCTTTGGTAGCCAATTCCGAACCGTCGGTTGCGATGAGGATGTGTTTATACATGGCGCGTCTCCTTTGCGATGAACAACGCTAACCTGAGCCGATCCGTTGCGACTTGATTTGGGTCAACGGGGTTGTCAGTCCCGCAAAAACGCCCGCACGGGCTCAATCTGTGCGGCAACGTTCAGGGCTGGCGCGTGTCCAACGCCGGCAATATCGAGTCGCTGTGGCTGCGGTCCGCGCGCCTGCATGCTCACGGCAAGGTCTTCGCTCAACAGGTCGCTTTCAGCTCCCCGGATTAGCAGCATCGGCGCAGTGATGGCATCGAAATCGGACCATTGATCGCCGACGTCGTTTGCTGCATCGAATTGAGCGACGATGGCCGGGTCATAATGGACAGTCACTTTTCCCTCGTCCGTGCGCCGCGTCGAACTGTCCGCCATCGCCCGCCATTCGGCGTCGCTAAGCGGCCCGAACGGCGCATAAACGGCGCGCAGCCAGGCTTCAAGCTCCCGGATTGTGTCAAAGACCGGTGGGTTGCCGACATAGGTCGAAATGCGTTCGACGGCGGTGGTGGGGATTTCGGGGCCGATATCGTTGATGACGAGGTGGCTGATGCGCCCGCGCATGGGACCACCCGCGAGGCGTATGCCGACGGCTCCGCCCATGGAGGTGCCTATCCAGCGACAGGTGGAAATGCCGAGCTGATCGAGCAGCTCCATCGCCATGGCGCCGAAATTGTCGAGCCGGTATTCGCTTGATGGGTCGTCCGCCCATTGGCTCAGTCCACGCCCGAGCGTATCGGGCGCAAGGATGAAGTACTGGTCCCTCAAGGCGCGTGCGATGGTGTCGAAATCGCGTCCCGTACGGGCCAGACCGTGCCACATGATGAGCGCCGGCTTGTCCGGAGTTCCCCATTGGGAAACGTGGATTTCCCTATCACGCAGCGCGAAGTAGCGGGAGACGGGCTCGGTCATTCGAATTTTCCTCTAAAACGTCCGACAATTCCGGTCGGAAAGAAATAAACGCTGAGGATGAACAACAGCCCGAGCCAGAACAACCAACGGTCCGGGTGCAGCAGATCGGGGACGAATGGAATATCTGCAGTTGCCGCGCTTGCCGTAGCCATCACATCGCGCAGATAGTTCTGGGCCAGTACAAAAATTGTCGCGCCCAGAATGGCGCCCCACATGGTGCCCATGCCACCGATCACCACCATGACCAGTATGTCGATCATTAGGTCGAGCGATAGCGTGGTTTCAGGACCGGTGTAGCGAAGCCAGACGGCAAAGAGCGCGCCGACAAGTGCGGCGGCGACTGCCGAAATCACCGAGGCGATCGTGCGGTAGTAAACTGTCTTGAAGCCCAAGGCCTCGGCCCGGAAATCGTTCTCGCGGATTGCCTGAAGGACGCGGCCGAACGGGAATTGACGAAACGCAAGAGGAGAAGAAACAGCGCGGTCGCACCGACAAAGACGAGATAGTAGGCCAAAAGCCTGCCATCGAGCCTCACGTCGAAAATGCGGAAGTCGGCAAGCTTGAAGGCCGGGGTAAGGATATGAGGCACCCGATAGGTCAGCCCGTCCTCCCCGCCCGTAATCGTATAGAGCTGCGAGATGAGGATACCGAAGGCGCTAGAAACGGCGAGTGTGATCATCGCAAAAAAGATCGCCCGCACGCGTAGCGAGGCGAGCGCGATAAACAGCGCCAGAACAGCCGCGATCGCCACGCCGATCAGCGTGCCCAGCCCGATCGAACCCCAGCCCGGTCCAAAGTTGTATGATGCAATCGCAACGCCATAAGCGCCAAGACCAAAAAACATGGTGTGGGCAAACGAAACGATCCCCGTGTAGCCCAGCAGCAGGTCATAGCTCGCGACAAGTGCGATGATGATGCAGATACGTGCTGCCGTATCCACCGACCGCGTGCCCGGAAAAATGAAGGGCGCAAAAGCCAGGCACAAAACGATCGCCGCTATAGCGACGCTCAGGAGCGGCCTGCCTGGCGTGTCGCCGGAAAGAATGGATTTGACCATCGTCGCTTACCTCGATCCGCTTGGCTGCAGCAGGCCGTTGGGGCGCCACATCAAAACGACCACCATGAGCAGGATGGCGGAACCCAACGACAGCTTGGGCGCGAGATAGGCGACATAGTTATTGGTCAGCCCAATCAACAACGCTGCAACGAAGCAGCCTTCGATCGAGCCCAAACCGCCGATGATGATGGTGATGAACACCAGAATCATCACGCTCATGCCCATGTGTGCGGTGATCACCTCGTCATAGAGCCCCCACATGATGCCGCCCATCCCGCCAAGTGCCGAAGCGGCAACGAAGACACCGATGAAAAGGACAGAAATGCGGTAGCCCAGCGCTTCCACCATTTCGCGGTTCTCGACGCCTGCCCGCACAAGCAGCCCGATCTTGGTGCGCGTCAGGATGATCCGCAGCGCCGCAAACAGCGCGAGGCCCAGGCCGACGGCAAGTAGCCGGTATTTTTCGAGTATCACGCCTCCAACGATGAAGGCGCCCTTTAGGCTTTCTGGGCGCGGGATGGGGATTTCATTGGGACCCCAGATGACGATGATGAGCTGTTCGATAACGATAAGCCCACCGGTGGTGATCAATATCTGCTTGAGGTGGTGGCCATAGACAGGGCGCACGATCAGCCGCTCGAAGGCGAGGCCCAGAACGCCTGCGGCAACCATTGCCGCCAAGGCGCTAAGCAGCAGGGCGAGAAGATTGAGTTCGATTGCTGCCGTGCCGTAGAGCGGTCCGAGTGCCAAAAGCACGGACACCCCGACAAAGGCGCCAAACGAAATCATCGCGCCGTGTCCGAAATTGAGAACGTCCATCAACCCAAAAACAAGGGTGAGCCCGGACGCCATGATGAAGATCATTAGCCCCATGGCAAGCCCCGCCAGCGTCAGCGTGCCCCAGGTCGGTACGCTGCTGATCGGTAGCAATGCCAATAAGATCAGCAACGGCACGGTGAAATAGGCGAGGCGATCCCGCACATATCCCACAGGGCCGCGCCGGTTGCCCGAGAGGGCGATCGGTTCATCATTCGCGCTCATGCCGCGTCTCCCCCAACATCGAACCCCAGCAGCCGGCACTGAAGCGCTGTGTCGGCGCTCAGCGCTGCCATGGTCCCGGTGTGTATGATCTTGCCGTCGTCCATGACAGCAACCCGGTCACCCACCCGCTCGGCGAGCGCGAAATTCTGTTCGACCATCAAAATCGTGACGCCCGTCTCCTTGAGCGCATCGATCGCATTGGCCAGAGCATCGATGATCGTGGGCGCCAATCCCTTTGTGGGTTCATCAATGAGCAGCAGGTCCGCCGGCTCGATGATGGCGCGCGCGATGGCAAGCATTTGTTTTTGCCCGCCCGAAAGCTGACCGGCCGGCCAGCGCCAGAATTTGCGGAGCGCCGGAAAGAGGTCATAGATCCACTCGAGCCGCTTGGCATTGGGCTCGCCAGCCCGCGCCGCCAGCACCATGTTCTCCTCTACGCTCAGAGTGCCGAAAATGCCCATATTCTCGGGAACATACGCAATGCCGCGCCGCGCGATCTCTGGCGTCGAGAGTCTGGTCACGTCCTCGCCGGCAAAAACGATGCGCCCCTCGCGCACCGGCCAGAGCTTCATTATCGTGCGCATCGTGGTGGTCTTGCCGGCGCCGTTGCGTCCGAGCAGCATCGTCAGTTCGCCGCGCGGGATTTCAAGATTGACGCCGTGCAGAATGTGATAGCGCCCGATATAGGTATGAACGTCAGAGAGCGATAAAAGCGCGTCGGTTCCTGCCATCGTCGCCTCCTAATGTCCCATGGTTCCGAGATAGGCATCACGAACGACGTCAGACCTCATCACCTCCGCCGGAACGCCGGCGGCCACGAGCTGGCCGTTGTGGAGCACCATGATTTCGTCGGCCAGCGATCGGATAACGTCCATCTTGTGCTCCACCAGGATAATGGCTTTGCTCGCATCGGATTTGATGGACTGGATAAGCTCGAGAATGATCGGGGCTTCATCCGCGCTCATGCCGGCGGTTGGCTCATCGAACATGACAATGGAGCTTTCGAGCGCCAGCAGCAGCGCGACCTCCAGCTTGCGCTGGTCGCCATGCGAAAGATTGGCGGCGGGTTCATTGCGTCGTCCGGCGAGCCCGCAGCGCTCGATATAGCTCATGGCGGTGTCGATTGCGAATTTGTCCGCATCGGCGAGCCGAAAAATGTCCATGGCTCCCGGGTGTCGGGCCTGAATGGCAAGCCGGACGTTTTCGAGAACCGAAAGTCGCGGAACAGATTGGTCAACTGAAACGCCCGCCCGATCCCACGCCGTGTGCGCTCAGGCACCGAGAGTCGGGTGATATCGTCGCCCTGGTGAATGACGGTGCCGCTGCTGGCGCGCAACTGGCCGGAAATCAGGTTGAAATAGGTCGTTTTGCCGGCCCCGTTCGGCCCCACGATCGCAACAAGACATCCGGGACGAAAATCGTAGCTCACCGAATCCACGGCGACATGGCCGCCAAAGCGGACCGTCAGGTTGCGGGTCTGCAGCGCCGGCGCTGTGGTGTGGTCCATCATCGGTCTCCGCTGATCGAACAGGCAGGGACGGGCGCGCTCCCCGGCGCCCGCCACCTCCTTAAGAGATTGGATGTCAGTTCCGGACGGGAATATCCATCTCTTCCGCTTCGATCACCTCGACCAAGGCCGGTACGCCCCATTCGACGCCGTCCTGCACTTCAATCCTGAAGTGGAACATGTCCTGCATCGCCTGGTGATCCTCGGATCGGAAGGTCATTTCGCCCTTGGGCGTGTCCCAGCTCATGCCCTCCATGGTCGAGATCAGCGTCTCGGTATCGGTGTCACCGCCCGTCGCCTCGAGCGCCGCGACGATCGCCCCGGCCGCGGCAAAACCACCAGCGGTGAAGAAGTCGGGCGGACCGTCAAAACGCACCTGGTGTTGCTCGACGAGCCAGTCGTTGATGGGGTTTTCTGGGTTCTCATAATAATAGTAGGTCGCCCCTTCCATGCCGGGGAAATCTCTGTAGGCGACAAGTGCCGGCAGGATATTGCCACCGGTTGCCAGTTCGATGCCGAGTCGGTTCGGATCCATGTCCTGGATCTTGCCCAGCGGATTGCCGCCGCCGGCCCAGATCACGAAGATGACCTTGCGCCCGTCTTCGCCTTCGAGTGCATCGAAGATGCGCTGGGCATGTGCAGTGAAGTCGGTGGTGTCTTGGGGCGCGTATTCCTCGAACACCAGCTCGGCGCCGGTGCTCTCGAGAGCCTCGCGGAACGCGGCGACCCCGTCGCGGCCAAAAGCATAGTCTTGCGCCAGCGTGGCGATCTTGACGTCGTCCTGACCGAGAGCCACAGCGTTGGCGACAGCATCCTGGGACGAGTTGCGGCCCGTGCGGAAGATATAGCGATTCCAGTTCTCGCCAGTGATGGAGTCGGCCACCGCCGGCTCCACGATAAAGATCTTGCCGTATTCCTCGGCGACCGGCAGCATGGCCAACGCGACACCTGAGCTCACCCCGCCGACGGCAAGATCGACTTCATCGTCGCCATAAGCCTCCGCGAGCAGCGCCCGGCCAATATCGGGCTGGAGCTGGGTGTCCTTTTCGATGACCTCAATCGGCCGCCCGGCAATCTCCATCGTGCCGTCGGTGTAATATTCGAGCCCCAGCATCAGGCCGTTGTGGGACTGCGTGGCATAGGCTTCAAGCGGGCCTGTCTTGCCATAGACATGGGCGATGGTGATTGGATCGGCGTCCTGAGCGCCTGCGGTACCCGCGGCAGCTGCCATCGCGGCCAAAGCGGCTATGACGAGTATTTTACTGAGTTTCATAGTTTCCTCCCGTTGAGCAACCGCGCATCCCTTGCCCCTGCTTTGCTGGTCTCTCGACAATCGCGGCGGCCATCCTCCTGGGGCCGAACGCGCGCCGGCTTGCAGCTTTCCCGCAAATAGCGTGCCAACTCCCGGGAGGCGGTCCAACCGTTCAAAACTATCGGAGATTTGCGGGTTCGCTGGGTTCTCGTTTCCGTTGCGCTTTGGTCGTGCCGTCCGGATTGCCGGACGGATGTCCGGTGTTCCGGACATCATGCGAAGCAACCCATTATACTGAGCCCGCGACACGTCGCGGACGGCGGATGGCGAGCACGATGAGCAGAGTTGCCGCGAGCAGCATGATGCTGCTGGCTATGAAAACGCTTGTTGCGCTACTGGTGTCGAAGATGGCGCCGACAACAGCCGCGCTCGCAGTACTTGCAGCTGAGATGGGCAATTCGCGGTCGGTGTTCGCCGAACGGTTCATGGCTGTGACCGGCGCGACGCCGGTGCGCCATCTCACCGAATTGCGGATGCAGTTGGCGACCCAATGGATCGCCCGCGATCAGCAGTCCATCGATCGCGTAGCTCAAAAGCTGGGCTGCAACTCGCAGGCAGCCTTCAGCCGGGCGTTCAAGCGAGTAGTCGGAGCGCCGCCAAGCGCGGTGCGTTCGCCGGCCGGGCTGTACAAGACCCAAAGTGGCGACCCCGACAGGATTCGAACCTGTGACCAATAGCTTAGAAGGCTACTGCTCTATCCAGCTGAGCTACGGGGCCGTCAAGTGCCATCTAGCTCAATAGCACGGCTTGTCAGCATGTGACATTGTCCGCGCTTGACTTTGCACACACAACAACCGATATGAACGCCATGCTAGGTGCTGCCGCGTGAGCAGCCATCGCGTCCCCGCTTAGGGTGACCCCTTGAACCGGCATGATTTCCCAAGTTCCCAGATCACGCGGGGTTCTGACAGGTCTGACGCTCGGTGCGCAATGTGGCGCGTGAGTTTGGATGGATCTGCAACCGCAACGGCAAACGCGCAGCTTCATGAGTTGGCGCGGTAAAGCCGCATAATGTCCGGCGCGCGTTTCGGCGCTGCCGGAAAAGGATATAATTTGACTCAGTTTCAGGCTCTCGGCCTTGACGATCACCTTCTTAAAGCAATCGCAGGGCTCGGCTTTTCCGACCCCACGCCATTCAGGAACGGGCGATTCCGCTTGTTCTGGAGGGCCGCGATATCATGGGCCTTGCCCAGACCGGCACCGGCAAGACCGCCGCATTTGGTCTTCCCATCATTCAGCAGCTCCTGGCCAAAGCTGGAAAGCCTGACCCCAAGACGTGCAAGGCCCTGATTCTTGCGCCGACCCGCGAACTGGTGAACCAGATCGCCGTCAATTTGCGCGCTTTCACCAAGGGCTCGCCCATCAAGGTCAATTCCGTTGTGGGCGGCATGTCCATCGGGACCCAGATCAAGGCGCTGGCGCACGGTAGCGACATTGTCGTCGCAACACCGGGCCGTCTCCTCGATCTCGTCAAGCGCCAGGCTATCCGGCTCGATTCCGCCAGACATCTCGTGCTCGACGAGGCCGATCAGATGCTCGATCTTGGCTTTATCCACGCTCTGCGCGATATCTCACGCCTTGTCGGCCAGCCCCGTCAGACCCTTCTGTTTTCGGCCACTATGCCCAAGCAGATGAATGAGATCGCAGCGGTTTACCTCAAGGATCCCGTCCGCGTTCAGGTGACGACACCGGGCAAGACCGCCGACAAGGTGACCCAGAGTGCTCATTTCGTTGAGCCGGGCGGCAAACTTTCGCTGCTCAAGCAATTGCTTTCGGCCGACAAGGACTCGCTCTCGCTGGTTTTTGCCCGCACCAAGCACGGCGCTGAAAAGCTCTCGAAATCTCTTGCTGCGCCGGCTTTGCCTCGGGCTCGATCCACGGCAACAAGAGCCAGGGCCAGCGTGACCGCACCCTCAAATCGTTCCGCAGTGGGGAAATCCGCGTTCTGGTAGCAACCGATGTCGCAGCGCGGGGTATCGACATTCCCGGCGTCAGCCACGTCTATAATTACGAGTTGCCTCAGGTTGCCGAAAACTACGTCCATCGCATCGGGCGCACAGCGCGTGCCGGCGCCGAGGGCGAGGCGGTAGCTCTGGTGTCAGGCGAAGAGTACGGCCTGTTGCTCGATATCGAGCGACTTACCGGGCTTTCGATCTCCACCGCAGGTGGCGAGCGCCCGCTGCGCAAAACCTCGACCGCTCCCGCCAAGAAGCGCACGCAGGGCCGAAACGGCAAGCCACAATCAAAGGGGCAGGGGGCAGGCAAGCCCTTCGACCCCGCAAAGGCTGCTGCCCAGCGCAACCGCAACAAGCAGCGCAACAAGCGGGCTCGCCAGGCTGCGTAAGCACGACAATCACGGCAAATGATGAAAAGGCAGTCGCTTCGGCGGCTGCCTTTTTGCGCTGGGCGGTGGAAAATCGCGTCGACTGCATTTGGCAGAGGCGCTTATCCACATATTCGACTTTGGTATTACCTCCTCTTGACATCGATTACATTTTGGCATGTGATGCTTGTAATCGATTGCAGCGAGTGCGACTTGCACACTTGTAATCGATTACATCTCCGTGTCGAGGAGACCCGCGTGTTGAGGAGCCGCGGTACGGTTGATGGAGGAGGGGCGGCCACATGCCGTCTTGAGGAACCCTGGGAGGATTATCCGATGAAGAAATTCACAGTGGCTGCATCCATTGCGGTCGCCTTGATGTCGACGACTGCGGTGTCCGCGGCTGAGCTTGAAGTCACGCACTGGTGGACCTCGGCCGGCGAGGCGGCATCGATCGCTGAATTCGCACGCATTTTTGAAGAAGAAACCGGCCATACTTGGGTCGACAGCGCCCTTGGCGGTTCGGGCACAGGCGCAAACCCCGTCATCATCAGCCGCATCATCGGCGGTGATCCGATGGGGGCAACCCAGATGAACACCGGCCGTGATGCCGAGGAACTCATTCAGGCGGGCCTTATGCGCGACCTGACCGACATCGCCGAAGAAATGAATATTCGCGATTTCTACGTCGATGAATCCCTGCTTGAGCCCTGCACTTATGAGGGGCGCATCTACTGCTTCCCATCAATATCCACTCGTGGGATTGGCTGTGGCTGTCGACGGCGGCCTATGAGGAAATCGGGCAGCCTGTTCCAACCAATTGGCACGAATATGTAGAAAGCTGGCCCGCGCTCCAGGAGGCCGGCATCCTGCCTTTCGGCCTTGCTTCAGGTTGGCCGATCAACGGCGTTCCGGGCGTGCTTCTGGCAGGCATCGGCGGCACCGATCTGGTTCTCGCCGTTAACCGCGACAAGAGCGGCGACGCGGTGCGGAGCCCTGAATTCCGGGAAGTGGCCGAAGCCCTCGATGATCTGCGCAGCGTGATTTCGCCCGAAATGATGGTCCCGAGCTTTGGTGACGTAGGCAATCAGATTCTTGCCGGTGAAGCTGCTGGCAACATCCATGGCGACTGGCTCCAGGGCGATCTTCAGGTTGCCGGTGGTGTTCCCGGAGAAGACTACGAATGCGTTCCTGCCCTTGGTCTGAATGACCAGCTTTCGGGTGGCGGTGACTCCTTCTTCTTCCCTGTGTTGCCGGAAGGCACTGATCCGGAGGTTCTCGAGGCACAAACCCAGCTGGCACGCATTCTGATTTCGCCGGAAGGTCAGCTTGCCTTTAACCTCAAGAAGGGATCGATGCCGATCCGTACCGACATTGATCTCGAGCAAGCAAACCCGTGCATGCAGAAGGCCCTTGGCCTGCTCGGCAACGGCTTGCTCCCCGCCGGTGAGTCCACGCTGACCAGCGACACTCAGCAGCAGCTCGATGATCTGACCAGAGAGTTCATCGATAACGACTCGATCACAGTCGATGACTACATCGAGCGGTACGCTACCCTCATCGAGAACGCTGACTAAGCGTTTACCTGGATGACTTGAACGCGGCCGGCCCATAAAGCAGGCTGGCCGCTGTTCCCCCATATTGGAGGGACTAAATTGGCTCACGTTTCGCACGACGCCAGCTCACAGTCTGGGTCGGCTTTTGCACGCTATTTCAAGCAGCTCTTTACAAGAAATCTCGCTGCAAAATTCGCGGCAACGCCGATGGTCGTTACTGTTCTGGTGGTTTTTGTCGGCTGCACCGGTTGGACGATATGGTACTCCTTCACCGGATCTCGCTTGTTGCCCAACAACACTTTCGTTGGGCTTGAGCAGTACCAGCGTCTCTTCGCTTCGTCCCGGTGGAACATCTCCATCCGAAACCTCTTCATTTTCGGCTGTTTTTCGCTGGTCTTCACTATGGTGATCGGCTTCGTGCTCGCCGTTCTCATGGATCAGAAAATCCGGTTTGAGAGCGCTTTCCGCACGATCATGCTCTACCCCTTTGCTCTCTCGTTTATCGTAACGGGTCTGGTCTGGCAGTGGATCATGAACCCTACGCTCGGCCTGCAGGGGACTATGCGCAACCTGGGCTGGGAGAGTTTCCGGTTCGACTGGATCGCCCAGTCCGACATGGTGATCTATGCGCTCCTGATCGCCGGACTTTGGCAGGGAACCGGATTCGTTATGGTGCTCATGCTGGCGGGTCTGCGTGGCATTGACGAGGAGATATGGAAGGCCTCACGGATCGATGGCATACCGACGTGGAGAACATATCTCTTCATCGTTCTGCCGATGATGCGGGGGGTTCTCGTTACCGCTGTTGTGATTGTCGGTTCGGGAATTGTGCGGCTTTACGACCTTGTGGTTGCGTTGACCAGGGGAGGCCCCGGCATCGCCTCTGAAGTACCGGCCAAATACGTTTACGATTACATGTTCACCGCCGGCAATATCGGGCAGGGGCTGGCCGCCTCCACCATGATGCTTCTGACGGTCATGATCATCATCATTCCCTGGGCTTATCTCGAATTCGGCGGGGGCAAAAAGTCATGAGCAATCCGGCAGCAATTTCCGGCACGGTCGCAACCGACGCGGTCAAAAAGGACCTCGCATTGTCCGAACCGCACGGTCCGCGCCCCAAGCCCTTTTTCACCCCGCGCCGGATCGTCATGTATTCGATCCTGTTCGTGGCGTGCCTCTACTACCTGTTTCCGCTCTACGTCATGGTCATGACCTCGTTCAAGACCATGCCCGAGATCCGCTTTGGCAACATTTTCGCGCCGCCGCGTGAATTTTCGGCTGAAGGCTGGGTGAAGGCCTGGACCAGCGCGTGCACGGGCCTGACCTGTCAGGGCCTGAGCCCGGGGTTCTGGAACTCGGTGAAAATCCTCGTCCCGAGCGTTATCGTTTCGACCTCGATTGCCGCGGTCAACGGCTATGCTCTGGTCAACTGGAAGTTCAGAGGGTCTGAAGTCTTCTTTGCCATCCTCATCTTCGGATCATTCATCCCCTATCAGGTGATGCTCTATCCACTGGTGATGATAACCCGTGACCTCGGCATCTTCGGCACCATCCCGGCGGTCATCATGGTTCATACCATCTTCGGCATGCCCATCCTGACCCTGCTGTTCCGCAACTATTTCGCCTCGCTTCCCGTGGAGTTGTTCAAGGCAGCCCGCGTGGATGGCGCAGGGTTCTGGCGGATATTTTTCGAGATCATGCTGCCCATGAGCCTTCCCATCATCGTTGTGGCCCTGATCCTGCAGGTGACCGGCATCTGGAACGACTTCCTGTTCGGCGTCGTCTTTGCGGGAACGCAGAATTATCCGATGACGGTGCAGCTCAACAATATCGTCAATTCAGCGCAGGGCAGCCCTGAGTATAACGTCAACATGGCGGCCACTATGCTTACGGGCCTGGTGCCGCTGATCGTCTATTTCGTCTCCGGCAGATTGTTCGTGCGAGGCGTTGCCGCTGGTGCGGTGAAAGGATGAGTGCAATGCAAGAAAGCGTATCGATCAGGAATCTGTCCCTCAGTTTCGGGGCCGTGAAGGTACTCGAACGCATGGACCTCGACGTCCAGCAGGGAGAGTTTCTTGTGCTGCTCGGGCCGTCTGGGTGTGGGAAGTCAACCCTGCTCAACTGCATCGCCGGTCTTCTCGATGTCAGCGGCGGGCAGATTTTCATCTCGGGCAAGAATGTCACCTGGGAGGAGCCCAAGGATCGCGGCATCGGCATGGTGTTCCAGTCCTACGCGCTCTACCCGCAGATGACGGTGAAAAAGAACCTCACCTTTGGGCTTCGGGTTGCGGGCCACAAGAAGGATGATATCGAACGTCGCGTGGCGCGCGCCGCCGAAATGCTGCAGATTGAGCCACTGCTCGATCGTAAACCTGCCAATCTGTCGGGCGGCCAGCGCCAGCGCGTGGCCATCGGTCGCGCACTCGTGCGCGATGTCGACGTCTTTCTCTTCGACGAGCCGCTGTCCAACCTTGATGCCAAGTTGCGCTCCGACCTGCGGGTGGAAATCAAACGCCTGCATCAGCGGCTTGAAAACACCATGATTTACGTGACGCACGACCAGATCGAGGCAATGACATTGGCCGATCGTATTGCCATCATGCGCGACGGGATCATCCAGCAGCTTGATACGCCGCACGCCATTTACAACCATCCGGTCAACCTGTTCGTGGCGGGCTTCATCGGCTCGCCGTCGATGAACTTCATCAACGGCGATCTGCGTGCCAGGACGTTCAATGCGGATGGAATTCCGCTCGATATGGCAGGGTACGGCTTTGAGTCGGGCAATGAGAACCTCAGCACCAAAGCCATATTGGGCGTCCGCCCCGAACACGTGATCGTGGGCGAAGCCGCCGCCAGCCAACCCGTTAACTTCGAATCCGAAATCGAGATCGTCGAACCCATGGGGTCGGACACCATCGCTTGGACCAAGCTTGGAAAACACGAATTTACCTTCCGGGCCGACAGCGAACTCAATCTCGAAGTTGGACAAAAGATAAAGCTCGGCTTCGATCCGGCGCGGGCTTCCATCTTCAACGCCGACAGCGGCGATCGTATTTAGGGAGTATCAAGTGACCGACTTTTCGTTTCAGCTCTACAGCGCCCGCAATTTTCCCCCGTTCAGCGACGTTTTCGCACTTCTTTCTCGCCTCGGCTACGCCAGCGTCGAAGGGTTCGGAGCGCTCTATACCGATCCGGTCGGTTTACGCCGCGATCTTGATACCAGCGGTTTGACCATGCCCACCGGCCATATCGGGCTCGACCAGCTCCGCGATAAACCGAAAGCCACCGAGTTGGCCCGCACGCTTGGCTTGCAGACGATCTTTTGCCCGTTCATCGGCCAGGAATACTGGAAGCAGTCCGACGCCAAATGGACCGAACTGGCTCGCGAACTCGGCGAACTGGCCAAATACTACCGCGACCAGGGCTTCGGTTTCGGCTGGCACAATCACCATTTCGAATTTTGGCCGCTCGACAGTGGTCGTACGCCTATGGAGGTCCTGCTCAGCGAAGCGCCGGAACTCGATTGGGAAATGGACGTCGCCTGGGTGGTGCGCGGAGAGGATGATCCCAAGCGCTGGATCGACAAATACGCCGATCGCATCGTCGCCGTTCACTTAAAGGACATTGCTCCGAGGGTGAGGCCGCCGACGAGGACGGCTGGGCCGATCTCGGCCACGGCGTCGTGCCGTGGAAGGATTTGTTCGCTGATTTGAAAGCCAAGACTAAGGCGAAATATTTCGTCATGGAACACGACAATCCCAATGATCTCGAACGCTTTGCCGCGCGATCCATCGCAACGGCAAAAGCTCTCTAGGACCATCAAATGAGCAAAACATACGGCGTCGGCATTCTGGGTGCCGGCAATATATCAGCGGCCTATCTCAAGCTCGCGCCGCTGTTCAAGGGCATTGAGGTGAGGGCGGTTGCGGACATCGTTCCCGAGGCCGCAAAGGCGCGGGCCGATGAATTCAACGTCGCGGCCCAGACCCCTGACCAGCTTCTGGCCAATTCCGAACTCGACGTGATCGTCAACCTGACGATTCCCGATGTGCACTACCGCACATCCAAAGAGATCGTATCGGCCGGCAAACATGCCTATTCCGAAAAGCCTCTCGTCCTCACGCTTGAGGAGGGTGAGGACTTGCGGAAGGCGGCAAACGAGGCTGGAAAGCAGATTGGCTGCGCTCCTGATACTTTTCTCGGCGGGGCCCATCAGCAGGCCCGCGCGCTGATCGACGAGGGCGCCATCGGCCGTGTGACGTCGGGTACATGCCACGTCATGAGCTTCGGCCTTGAGCACTGGCACCCCAATCCGGACTTCTTCTTCAAGCCGGGTGCCGGGCCGATCCTCGACATCGGTCCTTACTACGTCGCCAATCTCATCAACCTTATTGGTCCGGTCAGACGGGTGACGGCCTTTTCGTCCACGCCCCGCGAGCGTCGGGAGATCACCAGCGAGCCACGCAGGGGACAGTATGTCACCGTCGAAACGCCGACGACCATTCACGCGGTGCTCGAATTCCACAATGGCGCGCTTGTAACGCTTGGGGCGTCCTGGGACGTCGAAGCGCACCAGCACTCCAACATGGAAATCTACGGCACCGACGGCTCGCTCTATGTGCCCGACCCCAATTTCTTTGGCGGTGACCTCACGCTTGCCCGCCGCGAGGGCGTGCGTGAAGTGGTCAAACCCTGGAAACATCCTCTGGGCGTGGCCAATTGGGAACGCCCGAACGGTCCGCCCTTCGCCAACTACCGTACAGCAGGTCTGGCCGACATGATGCTGGCTATCGACGCGGGCCGCAAACCGCGCTGCTCGCTCGAAACCACGCTGCATGGCGTCGATGTCATGACTTCGATCCTCAGATCGGGCGAGATCGGCCAAGCTGTAACGCTGACCACCACCTGCGAGCGCCCCGACGCCCTCGGCCCCGTCGAGGCGCAGGCGCTACTGGTCTGACGGGCAGGACGGAACGCCTACGCCTTGAGGCGCCACAGATTATCGGGCTCCTCCCGGTCGCGGCGCATGGTTGGGGGACCGTGCGCCGCGATTTTTGTTGAGCGCTGTGCCTTGCCTCGCTTGACTGTCAGAGCAAGGCATTTATCGTGTAAACGTTTTCACCTGACGCACGTACGTCAAAGGGCGGCAAAGCCGCCGCAACCGAGGAGGACATTTCATGCGCACTTTAAAGGGCCCGGCGATATTTCTCGCCCAGTTTGCCGGCGACGCGGCGCCGTTCGATACGCTCGACAACATCTGTAAATGGGCCGCGGGACTTGGCTACAAAGGTGTGCAGATCCCCACTTGGGTCTCAGGCTTCATCGACCTGAAAAAGGCAGCAGAATCTAAAGATTACTGCGACGAGCTTAAAGCCACCGCCGCCAAGCATGGTGTCGAGATCACCGAACTGTCCACCCATCTGCAGGGCCAGTTGGTCGCCGTCCATCCCGCCTACGATACCGCATTCGATGGCTTTGCCGCCCCCGAGGTCAGGGGCAATCCGAAAGCCCGCCAGCAATGGGCGGTGCAGCAAATGCTCTGGGCCGCCAAGGCGTCCCAGAATATGGGCATCACCGAGCACGCCACCTTCTCGGGCGCGCTCGCCTGGCCCTACATCTACCCTTGGCCCCAGCGCCCCGCCGGACTTGTGGAAGAGGCTTTTGACGAACTGGCCCGCCGCTGGATGCCGATACTCGACAAATTCGACGAGGCTGGCGTCGATCTGTGCTATGAGATCCATCCGGGAGAAGACCTCCATGACGGCGTCTCCTACGAGATGTTCCTCGAGCGCGTGAACAATCATACCCGCGCCAATCTGCTCTATGATCCGAGCCACTTCGTGCTCCAGCAGCTCGATTATCTCGATTACATCGACATCTACCACGAGCGCATCAAGATGTTCCACGTCAAGGACGCCGAGTTCAACCCGACGGGTCGCCAAGGCGTGTATGGCGGTTTCCAGGGCTGGGTCGAACGGGCAGGGCGCTTCCGTTCGCTGGGCGATGGGCAGGTCGATTTCGCCGCCATCTTCTCAAAACTCGCCGCCTATGATTTTGCCGGCTGGGCCGTTCTCGAATGGGAATGCGCCCTCAAGCACCCCGAGGATGGCGCGCGCGAAGGCGCCGAATTCATCGCCAGCCACATTATCCGCGTCACCGAAAAGGCCTTCGATGATTTCGCCGGTGCCGGTACGGATCGTGCAGCCAATCGCAAGATGCTCGGTCTCGATTAAGGAGAAATTCAATGGCAGAAAACGGAAAACGTCCCATCCGCCTCGGCATGGTCGGCGGCGGCACCGGGGCCTTCATCGGCTATGTTCATCGTATCGCTTCGCGACTCGATGGTGACTATCAACTGGTGGCCGGTGCCCTGTCGTCGCGCGCTGAAATCGCCAGGGAAAGCGGCAAAAATCTCGGTCTGGCGGAAGATCGTATCTATACGATTTTGCCGAAATGGCCCGCGCCGAAGCCGCCCGCGAGGATGGCATCGAGGCGGTCGCCATCGTTACCCCCAACCACATGCACTTCGCCCCGGCCAAGGCGTTTCTTGAAGCCGGCATCCACGTCATCTGCGATAAGCCGCTGACATCTTCAATCGAAGACGCCTATGCCCTCCAAAAAATCCAGCCGAAGAATGGCGCCAAGTTCCTTCTGACCCACAATTACACCGGCTACCCGCTGATCCGTCAGGCCCGTGCCCTCGTCGAATCCGGCGCCCTGGGCAAGTTGCGAGTGGTCCAGGTTGAATACCCGCAGGATTGGCTGGCTGTAGCGCCCGAAGAGGATAACAAGCAGGCCGCGTGGCGGACCGATCCGTCCAAGTCCGGCGCCGGCGGCGCTATCGGCGATATCGGCACCCATGCCTATAATCTCGCCCGTTACGTCACCGGCCTGAAAACCGCAGCAGTGTCCGCCGATCTCGACGCCTTTGTGCCCGGCCGCCAGCTCGATGACAACGTCCACATCATGCTCCGCTTCGAAGGCGGCGCCAAAGGCATGCTCTGGGCCTCCCAGGTTGCCGTAGGCTGCGAAAACGGTCTACAGCTTCGCGTCTATGGTGAAAAGGCAGGCATCGAGTGGCGCCAGGACAACCGAACTACATGTGGTTCACCGAATTCGGAAAACCCAAACAGCTCCTGACCCGTGGCGGCGCCATCGACGGCTCTGCCGCCGGCGCCATGGGCGTCCGCATCCCGGCGGGCCACCCCGAAGGCTATCTCGAAGCGTTCGCGACGCTCTACAGCCAGTTCGCCGCCATCATTCGGGGCGACGGGGCGGAATTTGAGGGCCTGCTCCGACACTGGACGACGGCGTCGAGGGCATGGAATTCATCATGGCGGCAGTAAAATCCTCAAAGGACGACAGCCGCTGGACGACCCTGGGCTGATCTAGCAAAAAGGGCGGCGCACCGCGCCGCCCCACATACTCAAGCGTCTTCGCCCGCTTACATGCCTTCGTGCCACACGGCAACGTCGCGCAGCGCAACATCCAGACCGTCGATCATGCCCACTTCGGTGGCAGCACCTGATTGCAGATCGACGGTATAAAGGGTCATGTTGGCCACCAGATACGCCGTGTTCATGTCGATCTCTTCGGCAAAGATGTCGAAGGCGATCGCATCGGCATCATCAATGCCCAGCATGCCGCGCGTTTCGAGCGTGCCGTCATTGGGAGCGGTCTGTTGCAGCAGCGACATCATCGACCATTCGATGTCATACATTGCCGTCGCATCGGGCGAACCAATCGAGTTGATGTAAGCGGTCGCAACCACCGTGAAGTCGGCATCGGCGTTTGCGTCGCCTTCGGCAAAATGCAGACTGCCATCGACAATGGTTTCCCCCGTGTCGACATTGATGCGCAAATTCGTGCCGTCCGAACCCATGAAACGCAGGCGGTCGGCCATCGGGTTAAAATCGACCATGGCGTAATCGCCGCCGATGGTTTCGGTTATGGTCGAAACCACGGTGGCTTCGCCGGTCGCGAGGTCGATCGTCACGATATTGTAGTCCGAATCCACGCCATAAAGCATGTTGTCGGCGGGGCGCTGGTCGATGCCGAACAGACTGTCGACGCCGGAGACTTCCATCATGCCTTCGACCATGAGCGTTTCGGTATCGAACATGACCAGGGTCTTGTCGCCGGCGAGCCCGACGGCGGGCTGGGCGAGCGCGGCGCCAGTCAGGCAAAAAAGCTGGTGCCGATGAGAGCGGCGCGGGTAAGAGTACGGTGAGACATTGCGTTTCTCCTGGTCGTTCAATGAGTTGGCTCCCCGAATTCCGCGGAGCGTCTGTTGGTCACATTGGCTCTACCCGCCACACGCCCATCCGGATGCATCGGCGCGATGACTTTTTTGTTTTTTTGCATCTGAAGCGGTTTCTGGTGTGTAGAGTGGCCAGAAAGATGATGCCGAGGTGTGGGGAGCGATGAACGAGCAAGGCGCGACGGCACAGGTGAATTCATTGGTTATCGAGATTGCCAAAGGCGACAGATCGGCCCTTGAAGCCCTGTTTCGCATGGAAGCCGGGCGGCTGCTTGCAGTTGCCCGCCGCATCGTGCGCCGCTCCGATCTCGCCGAGGAGGTCGTGCAGGATGCGTTCGTGGCCATCTGGCAGCGCTCGGGCCAGTACGATCCCGAATATGGCGAGGCGCGCGGCTGGATCACCCGCATCGTGCGCAACCGGGCGCTCAACCTTTTGCGCGATGCCGGGCGCGTCGATCACGTCGATAGCGAGACCCTCGAAGCCATGGGCGACAGAACCGGCGATGCCAGCAACGCCTACGAGTTGCTGTCCGAGCGGCACGCGCTCAAAGGGTGCCTTAAGCAGCTCGACGCCCGAAAGCGCACGGCAATTCTCCTGTGCTACGTCACTGGCCTCACCCACGGTGAAGTCGCCGCCAAGCTCGACGCGCCGCTGGGTACGGTCAAGGCCTGGATCAGACGCGGCATGACCGCCTTGCAGGAGTGCCTTGGATGACGGCACCATCGGACACCAATGATATGATTGCCGAGTATGTACTGGGCCTGCTCGAAGGCGAGCAACGGGCGCGATTCGAATCCCGAATCGCCAGCGAACCCGAGCTGGCACGCAAGGTTGCCGCGCTGCAGCAGAATTTTGACGCCCTCGACGCGACGGCGGCGCCCGAATCTGTTCCCGCCGACCTCTGGTCAAAAATTGAATCCTCACTCGCCACGGCGCCCGAGGCGCCGCCTGCAGCCAACACCAATCGCCCATCGACGGTCGTTGGCCTGCCGCGCTGGGCCGGGATGGCGGCTGCTATTCTCCTTTCGCTGGGAGTAGGGTTCTTCGGCGGCCAGTCCCTCGGTCCGGTCCCCCAGGCACCCCTTGTCGTGGCCGTCCTTGTCGGTGACGACATGGAGCCCGGCGCCATCATTGAGGCTTTCGCAGACGACAGCATCCGCATAATGCCACTCGAAGCTCTTGTTGCGCCCGACGGCTCGACCCTCGAAGTCTGGACCTTGCCCGATCCCGAGACCGGGCCGGTCTCACTCGGCACTTTCCGCGAGGCGCGCGACCTGGTCTTGGGTGGCCCCAATCTTCCCGCACCGCAGCCCGACCAGCTCTATGAAATCACGCTCGAGCCAGCGGCGGCTCGCCCACAGGTCGTCCCACCGGGCCAATCCTCCTCAAGGGCTTTGCCCGGGCGCCGGTCGTTTAGCTCAACAGGGCAGGGGCTACCGAGCTCGTCAGCACCAGCCCCGAAACAAACAGAAGGATCAGGACGAGGCGCCGGAAGGCCCCCGTGTCTAGGCGCTTGAACAGCATGGCGCCGAGCAGGGCAGGCAACCACAGTGCCACCGAAATCAGCCCAAAATGCTGCCAGGTTGCACGGTCAATGATTGATCCGGCAAGAAAATACCCAATCATCGTAGTTACATGCATGGCGATATTGAAGCCCTGCATTACTCCACGTTGACTGTCCTTGTCCATACCCCTAAGCGTGCACCAGAGGGTCGGAATGGGCCCGGAAAGCCGCCGAGTCCTCCGAAAATTCCTCCCAGCCAGCCGGCAATCCCATTGCCCCAGTTCCCGCCATAACCGATTTTGAAACCAGCCGGCACGAACAGCATGATCGGACAATAAACGATCATGAAAACCCCCAGCGCCAGCTTGAAGCCCTGCGGATCAAGAACGCTGAGCAGAAAAATTCCAAGTGGCACGCCCAGAACACCACCGGCCACAAACGGCAGCATGCCTTTAAGATTGAAATGGCGCCCGACGATCGGAAGCGTGACCAACTGACCAATGAGTGACCCGAACACCGCCATGGGTGCTGCCAGGGCGGGATCGACAGCCCAAGCCCAGATGCTCAGACTCGATAATGCAAACGCAAATCCAGCCAGCCCCTGAACGAAGCCGGCTACGGCCGCGCCGCCAAGCACCACTAAAAGATATATTTCCAAGGCGCTGGCGCTTTAGTGCGTCCAGGGCGCCTTGCGGTCGAATCGGAAATTGTCGGGATAGCTGACCTTCTTTATGGTCGGCTCTTGCGCCGGCTGCACCACATAGGCGATGCCCTCGCGGCGGGCATAGGATTCCGCGTCCTCGAGCGTGTCGAACCGCAACTTGATCTGCTGCTTCATATCGCCAGACGAAGTGTATCCCATCAGAGGATCGATCGAACGGGCCACTTCAGGCTCGAAAACCAGCACCCAGTCCTGGCTTTTGCCTTTTCCCGACTGCATTGCGTTGCGGGCGGGGCGATAGATGCGTGCAACCATAATCAACAATCCCATGGCTGGCCAATGGTCGGGGCAGCAAGATTCGAACTTGCGACCCCCGGTTCCCCAAACCGGTGCTCTACCAGGCTGAGCTATACCCCGACATGGCCATCGGTGTTGCGATACACATTCTTTTCTGGCAGGGCAAGGCGTGTTAGCCGCGCCCGGAGCATTTCCAGCAAGCGCGACAGCAAAATTCCAGGCCTCAACTGGCCAAGAAGATGGAGACCGGGGAAAATTGCTTGCTCCCGAAACCTTTACCGCCCAATGGCTCAAGGCTGTCATGGAACGGCACCGGCAGGCGAAAGTCCTGTTCTGGTGGCCCTTATGGACGATGCTGGGGCTTCTTGCCCTGGCGGTTCTGCTCGATGGCCCCGTTACCGAGGCAGTGCGCAATTGGCCATCGGGTGAGCGAGCATTTTTCCGCTTCATACCGACCTGGGCAAATCGGATTGGCTGCTTGTCCCCACGCTTTTGGCCGGACTTCTGTGCGCGGCAGGTTTGCGACTCAAGCTCTCTTACAGCTGGGCCTGGGCAGCGAGAGGCGTTTTGGCGATCTCGGCCTATATATTTGCCACCATCGCCATTTCCGGTCTGGTCACTGTGGTGATCAAACGCGTCATCGGGCGTGCCCGCCCAATGTATCTCGAAGACTTGGGAGTGCTTCATTTCCAGCCGTTTGAGTTGCTGGACTGGAGTTTCCACAGCTTTCCGTCCGGACACGCGACGACTGCGGTCGCCTTTGCCCTGGTGTTGCGCACCCTCACCAACGGTCGATTTCATGGCTGGCTGATCGCCTTTGGCTTTGCGATCGGGCTCAGCCGTATCGTGGTCGGCGATCACTATCTTTCCGATGTGATCGCCGGATCGTTTGTCGGATTGGCCTCGGCAATCGTGGTTCGCGATTATTTCGTCACCCGGCGCTGGGGCATGAAGGTCAAAGGCGGTCGGGTGCACTACCGTATGTTCGCAGCCTTCAAGCCGCTCATGCGCTGGCTGCGCCGCCGTCACATCCCCGCTGTGTTCAAATAACGCGCAATTCCGTCGCTGAGATCGGCTTTGAGGTCGTTGAGGTCCTCGAAACCCACATGAATCCGCAGCAGATTGCCACGCACCTCCCACGGCACGGCAGTGCGGATGCGCTTGGGGTCCGACGGCAGGATCAGGCTTTCAAATCCGCCCCAGGAATAGCCCATGCCGAAAACGCGCATGGCGTCCACCATGGCCGCAACGGCTTGTCGCGACGCCGGCGGCAGGATGATCGAGAACAGGCAGCCGCTCCCCGAAAAGTCTCGCAAAAAGATGTGGTTATCGGGATGAGAGGGCAGGGCGGGATGCAGCACTTCGACAGCGTCCATCTGGTCGAGCCAGCTGGCCAGTTCGAGAGCGCGGGCCTGGTGCTCCTTCATCCGCACGGCAAGGGTCCGCATGCCCCGTGTTGCCAGATAGGTATCATCGGGTGAGGCGATAAGCCCAAACGTCCTGTGCGTGTGCACAAGCTGATCCAGATACCCGTCATTGGCCGAAACCGTGCCCATCATCACATCAGAGTGGCCAACGAACATCTTGGTGGCCGAATGAATGACGATGTCGGCCCCCAGAGCCAGCGGATTGTAAAACAGCGGAGTCGCCCAGGAATTGTCGACGAGTACAGCGATACCGCGCCCCGATAGCGCGTTGGCTATTGCAGGCAGGTCCTGAATTTCAAACGTCAGCGAACCCGGACTTTCGAGAAATACCGCGCGGGTCTTCTCGCTCACCAGGTCCGCGATAGCGCCCCCGATTCTCGGATCGAAATAGCGGGTGCTGATTCCAAGGCGCTTAAGCACGCTGTCGGCAAATCTTCGTGTTGGCTCGTAAACGGAATCGGTGATCAGAACTTCATCGCCTACCGACAAACACGTAAGAAACGCCAAGGAAATTGCCGATACTCCCGATGGCGTGAGGACGGTCCCGGCGGCCCCCTCCAACTTGGTTACCAGTGTCTCCAGCCCCGTGGTGAGCGGCGTGCCCTGTCGGCCGTACCGGTAACGAATTTTGCTGTCATCAAGCTCCGCCAATGTATCGAATACAACGTGCTGCCCCGGTAAATGGGCGTGTTGACAAAGCCGTGCTGGGCATTGGGATCCCGCCCGCCATGCGTAAGAAACGTCTCCGTACCTTGTTGGAATATCGCGGCTTTTTCTGAATCTGACATGTTACTCCGGCCTGGATCACTTATAAAAGGTCAGTATTGGTGCTTCATATTTAGGCGGGCACTTGGAAGTGACTATTTTCGTATCGCTTTTGCCCTTGACGCACACAGTAAAACTGGGCTTCGATGCTGCCCAGCAATGCGCTCGATGGCAATAGGGCGCTGCTTCCCGCCAACAGGTGGGACAAGAGGGGTGGGCGGCAACGCAC
>JACADM010000130.1_pt1 | contig 40583 bp, 60 predicted proteins | sample 7512371 | NCBI WGS metagenome assembly JACADM01 (sample SAMN14389041, study PRJNA612141) | algae metagenome | isolation source: non-axenic algae culture | place: India: Navi Mumbai | collected 2017-01
CGCTGGGGTTCTTCCTTGGCATGCAGCAGACCGATCCCTCTGGTGTCACCATCGAGATGGTAACGCGGGTTTCGGAATATCGAGTCTGATCATGACGCTGCTGCTGGCGTTCGGCGTTTGCTTCCAGCTGCCGGTTATTTCTGACTCTTCTGGCCCAGATCGGGCTGATCGGCGTCGACAACCTCAAGAAATGGCGAAATATGCTGTCGTGGCGATTATTATTATCGCTGCGTTTCTTACGCCCGCCCGATCCGATTTCCAGATCGGTCTCGCGGTGCCGTTGCTGCTGCTTTATGAGCTTTCGGTCTTTGCGGTGCGCATTGTCGAAAAACGGCGGCTGAAACGGGAAGCGGAACTGCCAAGTTTGGAACCACCTAACCGGTCCTTGAGTTTGACGCCGGGCTCGGCTAGGCACTGTCCGTATCTTTTTTCCAGCGGATCAGCCCAAAATGTTCGACATCAAGTGGATCAGTGCAAATCCTGAGGCGTTCGACGCCGCGCTCAAGACGCGCGGGATGGAGCCGGTGTCCCGCATCGTTGGTTGCGCTCGACGATGAGCGGCGCGCGGTCGTGGCCGAGCTCAATGCGGTGCAGGAAAAGCGCAACGCATCCTCGAAACTGATCGGGCAGGCCAGGCCCAAAAGGACGAGGCGCGGGCCCAGGATCTGATGGCCGAAGTGTCGGGCTTGAAGGACAAGCTCGGTGAACTCGAAGCGCGCGAGAAGGCGCTGACCGAGGAGATTCGGGCGGCGCTTTCGGTGATCCCGAACCTGCCCGCCGACGGCGTTCCGGTGGGCGCCGACGAAAACGACAACGTTCCCTATTTCCGGGCCAATGAATCCGAAGCGACGCGGCCGGCCAAGCCCAGCCTGGGTTTTGCGGCCAAGGAGCATTACGAACTCGGCGAAGCGATGGGCGGGATGGATTTTGAAACGCCGCCGAAGCTGTCGGGCAGGCCGGTTCGTCGTGCTCAAAGGGCAACTGGCACGGCTGGAGCGGGCCATCGTCAGTTCATGATCGATCTGCATGTGGATCAGCATGGTTGCACCGAAGTGCAGCCGCCCTATCTGGTTTCGGGATGAGGCGCTGTTTTGGCACCAACCAGCTTCCGAAATTCGAGGAAGATCTGTTCTTTGCCCCGCATGGGGACGGGCGGTTGGCACTGATCCCACGGCCGAGGTGCCGCTGACCAATTTCGTGCGCGAAACCATTCTTTCTGAAGAAGAGCTGCCGTTGCGGTTTACGGCGCTGACGCCGTGCTTCCGGTCGGAAGCGGGGGCGGCGGGGCGGATACGCGGGGCATGCTGCGCCAGCACCAGTTCAACAGGTCGAGATGGTGTCGATCACGACGCCAGACAAATCGGCCGACGAGCATGAACGGATGCTGGCTTGCGCCGAAGAAGTGCTCAAGCGGCTAGGCATCCATTATCGTGTCATGCAGTTGTGCACCGCGATATGGGGTTCGGGGCGCGGCGGACCTATGACATCGAGGCGTGGCTGCCGGGGCAGGACACTTATCGCGAGATTTCTTCGGTTTCGGTGTGCGGGATTTCCAGGCGCGGCGCATGGATGCGCGCTATCGCGACGCGAACGGCAAGCCGCAATTCGTCCATACGCTGAACGGATCTGGCGTTGCCGTGGGGCGGGGCGCTGATCGCGGTGATGGAAAACTACCAGAACGAAGACGGGTCGGTGACGATTCCCGAGGTGCTGCGTCCCTATATGGGCGGGATCGAAAAGATCGGAGGATGAAAGCCAACCCGCGCATTTTGCTGACCAATGACGATGGCGTGGATGCGCCGGGACTTGCCGTGCTGCTTGGCATCGCCAAGGCGCTTTCCGACGATGTGTGGGTGGTGGCTCCAGCCAATACCAGAGCGGCACCGGGCATCGGATGACTTTCGGTTACGAGATCGAGATCGAGGGCCGGGGCGAGCGGATATTTTCGCTCGACGGCACGCCCCCGATTGCGTGGTGGCGGGGATTACCCATGCTCAAGGACAAGCGGCCCGATATCGTTCTGTCCGGGGTCAATCGCGGGCAGAATCTGGGTGATATCATGCATTGCTCGGAGACGGCCGCCGGGGCGCGGGAGGGGGCGCTGCATGCGCCATAGGGATCGCTTTGAGCCAGGCCATGGATTATGACCATGGCACGATGAGATCGACTGGGCGCCTGCCGAGGAGCTGGGCGCGCAAACCATTCGTCCATCCTGGACGTTGCGGGCGCGCGCGATACCTATTTCAACGTCAATTTTCCGATCTGCCGCACCTCATGAGGTGAGCGGCATCAGGTTGGTGCCGCATCAGCGATTCGCGCATTCGCCGTTCGAATTGTACGCAGCGACAATCCGGGCAAGCATTTCGTGACGATTCTCAGCACGCCCAAGCCTCTGGACGCCGGCTCGGATTTCCATATCCTGCATGAAGACAAGGCGATTACGGTGACCCCGCTCATGCTGCAGCAGAGACCGATATGGAGTTCGTCCAACGCCATGAGGGGCGTTTGCCCTTCACGGGCTCCGGGCGCGGGTGAGCGGCGGGGCGGCGGCCGTGACCGATTACTGGAAGCGCGGGCCGGATTGATCCTGAACCTTCGCCAGCTCGGCGTGACCGACCCGGAAATCTGCGCGCTTTCGAGACCGTTCCGCACGAGAAATTCGTGCCCGAGGATTTCGGCGAGTACGCCTATCGCGAATCCTCGCTTCCCATTGAATGCGGGCAATCGATCACCGCGCCGGGGCTGCTGGCGCAATGCTGGTGCCGCTTGCGCCTCAAGGCACAACAAGGTGCTGGAGGTTGGGACCGGTTTCGGGCTATTCGGCGGCGCTGCTCTCGCGGATGGCAAGGCGCGTGTTCTCGATCGAAAAGTACAGGGTTCTGGCCAGCAATGCGCAGGCCCGCTGGCAGGCTTTGGGCTATACCAACATCATCGGACTCAACGAGGATGGGCTTTTGGGCCTTGAACAGCAGGCGCCGTTTGAGCGTATCCTTTTGACCGGGTCGGTAGTCGAGGTACCTGAAGATCTGGTCGAGCAGCTCGGTGATGGGGGAATTGCCGTGATGGCGGTTGGCGCGCCGTCAGACAGACAGGCGATTTTAACGCATCGAGCGTGCCGATGACAGTTTCATCGAACACGAAATGGGCACGGTGCGGCTGGCGCCTCTCAGCCCCGGACGATCGCGCGGCGTATAACTTCGCGCAATGCCAGCGCCTTAAGCTCGTCTTTACCTTAACAAGTCTACTCTAACTTCCTTGAGTAGAACGAGTTGACAGGCACTTCCCATGACCTTGAGCGTAACGGGTTCCAATCTGCGCAGCGCCGGCCTGCACTTGCCATGAGTGTTGCCGCCCTTGTGTTGGCAGGGTGTTCCTCGAGGGTTCATTCGGAGGCGATCCCACGGTTACCGGATCAACCTCGCGGATGGGTGGTGCCGCAGTGGGCCAGGCGATGCCGGCGTATCTGCCCCCAGCCAATATCGGTGGCGGGCAGTTGGCGTTGCCAGTACCGGGCCGGTCTGATCGACCGGACGACCGCTTCGCCGGTCGGCACGCAGTCGGCAGTCGTCTCCCAGGATCTTCCCGCTTTTGCAGCCGTCGTCAGTAACGAGTACCCAAGCCATGCCTGCACAAACAGCCGCAGTATCCTCTCCGTCGTCATTCCTTCCCAACCGCACAATCGAGTTCGCCGCAGCTCGGTGTGGTGCAGGGCGATACCTACAAGCACACCATCGCTTCGGGTGAATCGCTCTACACGATCGCCGCCGCTACGATGTGAGCGCGACGGACATAATCGCCGCGAACAACATCACCTCACCCGACAAGATCGTCGTCGGGCAGAGTCTTGTCATTCCGGGCGTCCCGATCTTCTGGCCCAGCGCGGGCAGACCCAGCAGGTTGCCGCAGTTTCGGGCAGTCAGACGCTGGCAACGCCTTCGAGCACTCCGGCCAACTCCCAGACCGCCACGCCCGCCCCGGCTGCCCAGCCCGCCGCCTGAGCCGACCACTCAGGTCGCGGCAGCGCCAACGCAGCAGCCGACCCCCGCGGCGACTGCCTCGGTAACCAGCGACAAGTTCCGCTGGCCGCTCTCCGGCCGGGTCATTACAGATTTTGCCGCTTCGCGCGGCACCGCATCAACATCGAAGCGCCGGAAGGCACATCGGTGCGCGCTGCCGAAAACGGCGAAGTGATTTACGTCGGCAACGCCGTCGAGGGCTATGGCAATCTGGTGCTGGTCAAGCACGCCAATGGCTTTGTTTCGGCCTATGCGCACCTCAGCACGATCGGCGTGGTCAAGGGCGACACCATCTCGCGCGGCGATGCCATCGGCACAGTGGGTATGACCGGATCGGTCTCTCGGCCCCAGCTTCATTTCGAGCTGCGCAAGGGTGCGACGCCAGTCGATCATCGATGCCGCTGCTCGCGGGCTAAGGCGTTTCGTTTGTCGCGTTTCCGAACCGCAAAAGTGGTGTCCACTTTTGCTGGAAACGCTCACGCAAGAATACTGGTAGGCATGCTCCTTGTTGGGACGGTCCAGGAGGGCCGCCCTTTCGCATCTTAGAGCATTTCAGCGCTTCAATTGCTCTAAGTCTTGTTTTGTCGCGTGTCCGAACCGATAAAGTGGCATCCACTTTATCTCGACACGCTCTAGGAGATCGATTTGCCCTTGATGCCCGCCAGGTGGCGAACGAACTGGATGGCGACGCGGCCCGAGCGGGATCCGCGAGTCGCCGACCATTCGATCGCCAGAGCACGCAGTTCGTCTTCACCGACTTTGATCCGTAATGGGCGACATAGTTACGCACCATGGCGAGATAGGTGTCCTGGTCGCAATTATGGAAGCCGAGCCAGAGGCCGAAACGATCGGAGAGCGAGACCTTTTCCTCGACCGCTTCGCTGGGATTGATGGCCGTAGAGCGTTCGTTTTCGATCATGTCACGCGGCATCAGGTGCCGGCGGTTGGACGTGGCGTAGAACAAGGTATTGGCCGGGCGGCCCTCGAGCCCGCCGTCGAGGACGGACTTGAGGGCTTTGTAGCTCGACTCATCGCGGTCGAAACTGAGGTCATCGCAGTAGATGATGTAGCGCTCGGGACGGTCCACGAGGAAGCGCAGAAGCACGGGCAGGGTGGCGATGTCCTCGCGGCGATCTCGATGAGGATGAGGCGGGAAAGCCCTGGTTCGCCTGAGCTTTCGATGGAACCGTGGATCGCCTTGACCATAGAGGACTTACCCATGCCTCGGGCGCCCCAGAGCAGCGCGTTGTTGGCGCCATGGCCACGGGCGAAGGCGAGTGTGTTTTCTCCAACAGGATGTCGCGCAGGTGGGCCACGCCTTCGAGCAGGTCGAGCGGGATTCGATTGACATTGCGCACGGGGCGCAGGATGTGGTCGGCGCCGTCCCAGAGATAGGCGTTGATGCCATCCTCGATCCGGGCGGTCGCTTCGGTGGTTCCGGCCATGGTGTCGAGCGTGCGCGCGATCTTTTCGAGCGACGCTGAAATGGCCGAAAGCTTGTCTGTATTTTCCACTGGAGAATAGTCCCTGAAAGTGCCCGATAGGCTTTGCCTTTCGCCGGGCCGCTAGTATAGTCCGCGCGATTTTTTGGGAGGAAATTACCTACCCAAAACCGCAAGCGTCCCTATATGGGACAATCAGTCCTGCTTTGACAAGCAGACCGCTACGGAGTGCCTTAATGTTCGTTACGCCCAGCCTTTGCCCAGGGTGCAGCAGCACCCTCCGGGATGGACTTTATTTCCAGCTTATTCCCATCATCCTGCTTATCGCCATTTTCTGGTTCCTTATCTTCCGTCCGCAGCAGAAGCGGATGAAAGCCCATCAGGCCATGCTGGCGGCCGTCAAGCGTGGCGACACCGTCGTCACCAATGGTGGCGTCGTTGGTAAGGTGACCAAGGCCGTCGACGGCGAAGACCTGGAAGTCGAGATTGCCCAGGGCGTCAAGATTAAGGTCGTGCGGACCATGATTTCCGATGTGCGGACAAAGTCCGAGCCGGTCAACGACAACAAATAGTCGATTGATTTATCCGCGGGCCCTGCGCCTTGCGGACGCGAACCGGTAGCGCCGGCGTGCCTTGATTGGCAACGCCGGCGCTATAGATCATTTAAAAACGAAGGTTTCCCATGAATCCCGCATTCCGGACCATCGCCGTTCTTCTGGTGACGCTGCTCAGCGTCCTGGCGGTCTTGCCGAATTTCCTCAGCGAGCAGACCAAGGCCGGAATGCCGGACTGGCTGCCAAGCCAGGAAATCGTGCTCGGTCTCGATCTGCAGGGCGGGTCGCATCTTTTGTTGCAGGTCAACCGCGACGACATCGTCGAGGGCCGGATCAGCGACATCAGGCGCGATGCGCGCGCCACGTTGATCGAGGCCGGAATCGGGAGCCTGATTACGACTGACGGCGCGACGCTCAATGTTGAATTGACCGATCCCAGCCAGCTTGATGCAGCACGAGAGGCGCTTGAGCCTCTTGCACAACCAGTCGAGGGCGGAATTTTCGGGGGTGGAACATCGACGCCGGAGATAGAAATTGGCACGTCGGGTGGTCGTATCCTGATCACTCTGACCGAGGATGCCATTTGCCAGCCGCATGTCCTCGCTCGTGGCTCAATCGCTCGAGGTGATGATCCGCAGCCGTATCGACGAGGTGGGAACCACCGAGCCGATCATCCAGCGGCAGGGCGAAGACCGGATTTTGTACAGGTGCCCGGCTTTGGCGATTCCGAGCGGCTCAAGGATCTCATCAGCCAGACAGCGCGTCTGACCTTCCATCTCGTCTATCCTTCGATGAGCGCTGCGCAGGCCCAGGCGCAAGGCTGCCGGCAGGCACGATGATCGTGCCCAGCACCGATGGGTTCGACGAGTTGCTGTATGAAGACGTGGGCCATTGGCGGCGAGGAACTGGTGGATGCCCAGCCCGCGTTCGACCAGAACAGCCAGCCGGTCGTCTCATTCCGGTTCAACACCCAGGGCGCAATCACGTTCGGCGAAATCACCTCGGAGAATGTCGGGCGCCGCTTCGCTATCGTGCTCGACGGGCAGGTGATTACCGCTCCGACGATCCAGCAGCCGATTACCGGTGGTACGGGGCAGATTTCGGGCAATTTTCAACTCCGAATCGGCGAGCGATCTTGCGGTTCTGCTGCGGGCCGGCGCGCTTCCGGCTACGCTCGATGTGGTTGAAGAACGCACCGTGGGCCCGAGCCTGGGCGCAGATTCGATCAATGCCGGTGTGACCGCCGGCCTCATCGGCACGGCGGGTGTGGTGCTGTTCATGCTGGCGGCCTACGGGCTGTTCGGTGTGTTTGCCAATATCGCGCTGGTGCTCAATATCGCATGATTCTTGCGGCGCTTTCGACGCTGGGCGCGACGCTCACGCTTCCGGGTATCGCCGGCATCGTGCTCACGTGGGTATGGCGGTCGATTCCAACGTGCTGATTTTCGAGCGCATACGCGAGGAGCTTGGCGCGGGGCGGTCTCCGTTCCAGGCAATCGATGCGGGCTTCAAGCGGGCGATGACGACAATCATCGACGCCAATGTCACCACGCTGATCGCCGCCGTGGTGCTGTTTTTCCTTGGCTCGGGGCCGGTGCAGGGTTTTGCCGTGACGCTGGCCATCGGTGTGCTGACCACGATGTTCACCGCTTATCTGGTGACCCAGCTTCTGGTGACGACGTGGTTCTCGAACCGGCGGCCCAAGACACTCAAGGTCAACATTCTCGAGCGTTTCCTGCCGCTCGAACCCAAGCTGCCTTTCATGAGCTGGCGCAAGTTCGGCTTTGCCTTCACACTTGTGCTGCTGGTCAGCACAGTGGCGCTGGAAGCCACGCGCGGGCTCAATCTTGGCATCGACTTTACCGGCGGCAGCGCCATTGAATTGCAGGCCAATGACGGCGAGGCCGATATCGGCGATCTCCGTGCCCGGCTCGGCGATCTGGGGATCGGCGAGGTGCAGGTCCAGGAGTTCGGCTCGCCGTCGGACGTGCTGGTGCGCATCGGCACGCAGGATGGTGACGAAACTGCCCAGCAGGCAGCGGTGCAACAGGTGACCGACGCGGTTTCCGAGGACTACGAGGTCCGGGCACCGAGGCGGTGAGCGGTACCGTTTCGTCCGAACTGGCCTTCAACGGCACCGTGGGCATATTGGTCGCCATGGTGGGTATCGTGATCTATGTGTGGTTGCGGTTCGAATGGCAGTTCAGCGTCGGCGCCATTCTGGCGCTGGTTCACGATGTCATTCTGACTGTCGGGCTGTTTGCGTTGCTGCAGCTTGAGTTCAATCTTTCGAGTATCGCGGCCGTGCTGACAGTGATCGGCTATTCGCTGAACGATACGGTGGTGATCTACGACCGGATTCGCGAGAAACCTGGCGAAATACAAGCGGATCAGCTTGTCTGAAATCATCAACATGTCGCTCAACCAGACGCTTACGCGGACCATCCTGACCGGCGGTACGACGGCGCTGGCGCTGATCGCGCTGGTGATTTTCGGCGGTGAAGTGATCCGCAGCTTCACGCTGGCCATGGCATGGGGTGTGTTTGTGGGCACCTATTCCTCGATCTTCGTTTCGGCGCCGATACTGCTCTATCTGGGCGTCAAGACGCGCGCGGAAACCGAAGCGGATGATAAGCCCAAGCCTGAGCGCCGCGCCGACGGCGCCGCGGTTTAGCGCCCGTGACCTGGGAAGCAGGTCAGGGGCACTATCCCTATCAGGCGACGATCGACGCCTATGGCGATGGCGGGTTCCGATTCGCGGAAATGTCGCACAAGGGCTCGCTGATCTGTCTGCCTTCGGGATGTACGCCTGGGAAGCACGGGCCGCCGAGGACGTGACTCTTGCGTCCCTCGCGCGGGTCATCGAGACGGCGGACAGCTCGATGTGCTGCTGATCGGCATGGGGCCTGACATTGCGGCAATCTCGCCCGATATACGGGAAACGCTGCGTGCGAAGGGTGTTATTGTCGAGGCGGTTTCGACCGGAAGTGCCATTCGGACCTACAACGTGCTGCTGGCCGAAAACCGGGCGGTTGGCGCGGCGCTGATCAGCGTCGAAAAGGCCCGCTAGATGAGTGATAGCTTTGCGCTTGCGGCGGACCAGTTGCGCGAGCTCGACCGGGATCGCTACGCTGCGAGCCTCGTCATTCCCGCAGCACACCGTTCGGCGGTGCAGTCGATCTTTGCCTTTTCCGCTGAGATTGCCGCTGTTCGCGAGCGGGTTTCAGAGCCGGTGCCGGGCGAAATCCGGCTGCAGTGGTGGGTCGATGCCATCGAGGGCGAAGGACACGGGGCCATCGTCAGCAATCCGGTGGCGGATGCGCTTTTCAGGACACTCGAGCGGTATGAATTGCCCAGCGGGCCGCTGCTGCGGCTGCTGGCGGCGCGACGGTTCGACCTCTATCACGATCCCATGCCTGACATCGGCCAGTTCGAAGGCTATGCGGGCGAGACGGTTTCCGTGTTGTACCAATACGCGGCGATGATTCTCGCGGGTGGATCGGTGGACAGGCTGCTGACGCTGCCGGACATCTGGGCGTTGCGCAGGCGTTGGTGGGCCACGTTCGGGCCTTTGGCTACAATGCGTCGCGCGGCCAGCTTTTTCTGCCGCTGGCGCTGTTTACAGCGCACGGGTGCGCGAGGCCGATATTTACGCCGGAAAGGACAGCGAGGGGTTGCGCGCGGCGTTGGCACAGGCGGGCGAACTGGCGCAGACGCATGCCGAAAAGGCGGCACTCGCCATAGCGGGACTGGATGCGGCATCAGACCGGCTTTTGCGAGTCTGGCGTTGGTCAAGGCCGATGTTGGGGGCGCTGGCCCGGCAGGTCGACCAGCCGTTTACGGCACTGCCGCCGCCTTCGGCGTTCAGTCGCCTCTGGTCCGTCATCTGGTGGGCGTTGCGGAACGCTCGCTGAGGCTTAGAGCCAGCCAGCCAGATCCTCGAGCGCGCGGGTGGTGAAGGCCTTTTTCTTGCTTTGCCTTGTCAGGACCGCGCCAGCGGCCTTTCAGGCCCTCGGGCTTTTTGATCTCCACGGGCGGGAACAGGCCGAAATTGACGTTCATGGGCTGGAAGCTGCGGGCGCCGGAATAGGATTCGGCTTCGAGATGGCCGCCAGTGATGTGGCCGATCAGCGCGCCGAAAGCCGTGGTGACGGGCGGCAGAGCAGGTGTTTCGCCCTTGGCCTCGGCGGCCGAGAGTCGGCCGCAGATGAGCCCCATGGCGGCGCTTTCCACATAGCCTTCGACGCCCGTCACCTGACCGGCGAACCGCAGGCGCGGGTCTGCCTTGAGCTTGAGGTCCGGCCGCAGGACCTTTGGCGAATTGAGGAACGTGTTGCGGTGCAGCCCGCCGAGTCGTGCGAATTGGGCGTTTTCGAGCCCTGGGATCATGCGGAAGATTTCGGTTTGCACGCCGTAGCGCATCTTGGTCTGGAAGCCGACATATTCCAGAGCGTGCCCAGCGCGTTGTCCTGGCGAAGCTGGATCACTGCATACGGCTTGGTTTCCGGATCGCGCGGATTGGTGAGCCCAACGGGTTTCATGGGACCGAAGCGCAGGGTCTCGCGACCGCGCTCGGCCATCACCTCGATAGGCAGGCAGCCATCGAAATAGGGGACGATCTCCCAATCCTTGAACTCGTGCAGGGGGCGGCGAGCAGCGCATCGATGAAGGCATTGTACTGCTCCTCGGTCATCGGGCAGTTGAGATAGTCGGCGCCGGTGCCGGCCGGGCCCGGCTTGTCATAGCGCGATTGGGCCAGACGATATCGAGGTCGATGCTGTCATAGTGGATGATGGGGCGATAGCGTCGAAAAAGGCCAGCGAATCCTCACCAGTCAACTCCTGGATGGCAGCGGCGAGGGCAGGCGAGGTCAGCGGGCCGGTGGCCACGATGACATTGTCCCATTCGGCGGGCGGCAGGCCGGCAACCTCCTCGCGGCGATGGTGATGCGGGGATGGGCTTCGAGCGCCTCGGTGACTTGCTGGAAAAGCCATCGCGATCGACCGCCAATGCGCCGCCGGCGGGCAGGGCGCATTTGTCGGCGCAGGACATGATGAGCGAGCCGGCTCGGCGCATTTCCTCATGCAGCAGGCCAACGGCGTTGTGTTCGTGATCGTCGGAGCGAAAGCTGTTCGAGCACACCAGTTCGGCAAAGCCGTCGGTGTGGTGGGCGTCGGTGGGTTTGACGGGACGCATTTCGTGCAGCATCACGTCGACACCGGCCTGGGCCGCCTGCCAAGCTGCTTCCGACCCGGCCAGGCCGCCGCCGATCACATGAATTTTCGCCATGACACCATCCGTTTATAGAGTTGGGATGGCTATAGACGAAAAGCGCGCGGCAATCCAAGGCTACCGCGCGCTGCGTTTGGTCACAGCTGTTTGAGTCAGGCCGCGCGGCGCTCGTGCCGGCCCTCGTTGATCTCCTCGGCGATCTTGCCGCAGAAGGCGTCGAGATCGCCCGGATTGCGGCTGGTGACGAGGCCCTGATCAGTCACGACAGCGCTGTCTTCCCACTGCGCGCCGGCATTGATGAGGTCGGTCTTGACCGAAGGGTAAGACGTCATCTTGCGGCCATTGGCGATGCCGGTTTCGACAAGCAGCCATGGGGCGTGGCAAATGGCGGCGACAACTTTCTTGTCGGTCCAGAATTTCGTGATGAAATCGAGGGCCTTCTGTTCCACGCGCAAAAGATCGGGGTTGATCTGTCCGCCGGGAGCACGATCGCGTCGTATTCATCGGCGGAGACGCTGTCGAGCGTTTTGTCGACGTCGACGGCGCGGCCCCAGTCGTCCTTATCCCAGCCCTTGATCTGACCGGATTCGAGCGAGACCACGTGAACGGTTGCGCCGGCCTCGCGAAGCTTGTCGCGTGGGACTTCGAGTTCGGATTGTTCGAAGCCGTTGGTGGCAAGAATTGCGATGGATTTGCCTTGCAGGTTTTGCATGACTTTCCCTTTCTTTTTTGGAGAAGAGGGAACGGGCTCAGGCTGTCCGATGTTCCTTGGCGCTAACCCGGGCAAAAGAAAAAAGGGCGCTCCGTTTGGGGCGCCCTTCAGATATGGTCGTTTATTATGTAGCCGGCGCGATTACAACGCGCTGGCATGGTCGCGAGCAATGCGCTGGATGTCCGAGCGGGCGATGCCGAGATCGCTCAGTTCGCGGTTGCCGAGGGCATTGAGTTCACGAACCGTCTGCTGGTAGGCCGACCAACGCTTGAAAGTCTTGCGAATGTCCATTTTATTCTCCTTTCGTCTTACGCCCCTTAGCTAATGAGAATCGGGACATATGTGCAGAGGCTGATTGTTCATTGCCGCCTTGCATGTTCTGCATGACTATTGGGCGGATGATTCAGCTTTGCTTAACAAATGAGCTTTTGATGACAGATCTGATACTTTGGGGGCGGGCAAGCTCGGCCAATCTGCAAAAAGCGCGCTGGGCGCTCGAGGAGACCGGCGTACCGTTCGAATTGCGGGAAGTGGGCGGCCGATTCGGCGGGTTGGATACGCCGGAATTCGGGGCAATGAACCCCAACCGGCTGGTGCCGGTCCTCCAGCACGGGGATTTGACGCTTTGGGAGAGCCACGCTGTGGTGCGCTACGTGGCGGCGGCTTTTGGGGGCGCGGATTTATGGCCCATCGATCCGAAAGACCGCGCGCCCATCGATCAGTGGACGGACTGGACGGCTACGACGTTTCAACGGGGGTGGATACCGCTTTTCTGGCAATTGGTTCGTACACCGCCTGAAAACCACGACACAAAGGCGATCGCCGCGGCGCTCAAGGACACTGTGGCGGCAATGCAGATCATGAATGGACAATTGGAAAGAACCGATTATCTGGCCGGTGATGAATTCAGTTATGCCGATATCGTTGCCGGTGTTTCGCTTTACCGCCTGACGACCATGGAGATCGATTTGCCACCACTTCCCGGCGTCGAAGCCTGGCATGAGCGGCTCAAGAGCCGGCCCGCGTTCCAAAAGACGGTCTGTATCTCCTATGAGGAGTTGCGAGGGCGTTCGGTCCATTGAATCAAAAAAGGCATCCTGGTCAAGGATGCCTTTTTCGTGTTCGGACGTTGGAGGTCGTCTGAAGCTTAAAGCTGGCTGGCATGATCGCGCGCGATGCGTTCGATATCGCCGCGGGTGATGCCGAGGTCGGTCAGTTCACGGTTGCCGAGAGAGTTGAGTTCGCGAACCGTCTGCTGGTAGGCCGACCACTTCTGCAAAGTCTTACGAATACCCATGTGATGTTCCTTTCGTTTCGATGACCCTGATATAGGCCTCTAAAGACGACTCTTGCACTAGGGTTTTGGTCATTTCGGCCATGCAGTTTTCGCATGGCTGGCGCGGGGCGAAATGACGAGCGGCGCTCCGAGTGTCGGAGCGCCGCTCTTGGTTTTGTCTTGCCGGACCGACCGCTTGTTTCGAAGGGGCTAAGCCCTTGTCTTGTCACGCTTCCGAACTGAATAAGTGGTTTCCACTTATCCTGTAAGCGCTCTAATCATGGCGATCGAAAAGGCCCTTGGTCATCTTGGCGAAATCCCGAACCGGGATTTCCAGATCCTCGCAACCACGCCGGGGAACGGGGGCTAATCGGCGCAGGCTTCTCGGGTCTGTGCCAAGGGGCTTCGATTGCTTCCAGGCGATACGGACGAACATGGAATCCTCCATGCAGGCTGTTTGCACCTTCAAAGCATAGGCACGAATCATGACGATCCGTTATCGGGCCAAGCGCACGCCGCCCCTGCATGGGACGCATGGCACCGGCCGCTGCGCCCGAGCCTATTGGGCCGCAGTCATGCGCAGGGACGACGCTCCATGATTTCCTTGAGGAAGTGGCCGGTGTGTGAACGGGGACTTTCGGCGACCTGCTCGGGGGTACCGACCGCGACGATTTCGCCGCCGCCATCGCCGCCTTCGGGCCCAAGGTCGATGATCCAGTCGGCCGTCTTGATCACTTCAAGATTGTGTTCGATGACGATGACCGTGTTGCCCGTATCGACAAGCTGCTGGAGCACATCGAGCAGCTTGGCGACGTCATGGAAGTGCAGGCCGGTCGTGGGCTCGTCGAGCACGTAAAGCGTGCGGCCGGTGGCGCGCTTGGACAATTCCTTTGCCAGCTTGACGCGCTGCGCCTCGCCACCCGAAAGGGTTGTCGCCTGCTGGCCGATCTTGACATAGCCCAGCCCGACGCGCTGGAGCGTGACGAGCTTGTCGCGGATGACAGGCACAGCGGAGAAGAACTCGGCCCCTTCATCGACCGTCATGTCGAGAACGTCGGAAATCGACTTGCCCTTGAACTGGACTTCGAGGGTTTCGCGATTGTAGCGATGGCCCTTGCAGACATCGCAGGTCACGTAAACGTCGGGCAGGAAGTGCATTTCGATCTTGATCACGCCATCGCCCTGGCACGCCTCGCAGCGCCCGCCCTTGACGTTGAACGAGAAGCGTCCCGGGCCGTAACCGCGCGCCTTGGATTCGGGCATGTTGGCGAACCACTCGCGGATGTGGGTGAAGGCACCGGTGTAGGTGGCCGGGTTGGAGCGCGGGGTGCGCCCGATTGGGCTCTGGTCGATGTCGATGACCTTGTCGAGCAGTTCGAGGCCTGTGAGGCTCTCGTGGGGCGCTGGGTGCACCCGCGCGCCGTTGAGGCGGCGGGCGATGGCCTGATAGAGCGTATCGACGGTCAGCGTGGACTTCCCGCCGCCCGAGACACCGGTTATGGCCACGAACATGCCGAGCGGGATATCGACCGAGACATTTTTCAAATTATTGCCGGTTGCGCCCTTGAGCGAGAGCTGGCGGCCCTTCTTGGACTTGCGGCGCTCGGCGGGAACGGGGATGCCCATGCGGCCCGACAGATATTGTCCGGTCAGGCTGTCGGGGTGCGAGAGAATATCTTCGGGGGTGCCCTGAGCGATGATCTGGCCACCATGCACACCGGCGCCCGGCCCGATATCGAGGACATGATCGGCGGTGAGGATGGCGTCTTCGTCATGCTCGACCACGATGACGGTGTTGCCCAGGTCGCGCAGGCGGCGCAGCGTATCGAGCAGGCGCGCATTGTCGCGCTGGTGCAGGCCGATAGAAGGCTCATCGAGCACGTAAAGCACGCCGGTGAGCCCCGAGCCGATCTGGCTGGCAAGGCGGATACGTTGGCTTTCACCACCCGAAAGTGAGCCGGAATTGCGCGAGAGCGTCAGGTATTGCAGCCCGACGTCGTTGAGGAAGGCCAGCCGGTCGCGGATTTCCTTGAGAATACGTTCGCCGATTGCAGACTGGGTCGCGTTGAGATGGGCGGGTAGATCAGAAAACCACTCGGCTGCGCCCTTGATGGACAATTCCGAGACCTGACCGATGTGGCAGCCATGGATCTTGACCGCCAGCGCCTCGGGCTTCAGGCGATAGCCATTGCAGGCCGGGCAGGGGGCCGCAGACATGTAGCGCTCGATATCCTCCCGAGCCGCCGAGGATTCGGTTTCCCGATAGCGGCGCTCGAGGTTGCCGATGACACCTTCGAATGGCTTCTGGGTCGAATATTTGCGCAGGCCGTCGTCATAGACGAATTCGATCTTGGTCTTGTCGGTGCCAAACAGGATGGCGTGCTGGACCTCGAAGGGCAGATCCTGCCAAGCGGTGCCTGTCGATGCCTTGAAGTGCCGCGTGACGGCCTGAAGGGTTTGCAGATAATAGGGCGAAGAGGTTTTCGACCAGGGCTGGATGGCGCCGTCGCGCAACGACAGCGAGGCGTCAGGGATCACGAGATCGGGGTCTATCTTGGCCTCTGTGCCGAGGCCGGAACAGACCGGGCAGGCGCCAAAGGGGTTGTTGAACGAGAACAGGCGCGGCTCGATTTCCGCAATGGTAAAGCCAGACACCGGGCAGGCGAATTTTTCCGAGAATGTCAGGCGTTTGGGGCTGCCGTCTTCCTCGGTCTGGTCGGCATATTCGGTCAGCGCAATGCCGTCGGCCAGACGCAGCGCGGTCTCGAAACTTTCCGCAAGGCGGCCGGCGATATCGGCATTGACGACGACGCGATCGACGACGACTTCGATGTCGTGCTTGAGCTTCTTGTCGAGTGCGGGGGCTTCCTCGATTTCGTAAAACGCGCCGTCGATCTTGACGCGCTGGAAGCCCTTTTTCATCAGTTCGGCGAGTTCCTTGCGGTACTCGCCCTTGCGACCGCGCACGATGGGGGCCAGCAGGTAAAGGCGGGTGCCTTCCTCGAGCGCCATGACCTTGTCGACCATCTGGGATACGGTCTGGCTCTCAATGGGAAGCCCGGTGGCCGGAGAATAGGGAATGCCAACGCGAGCGAACAGCAAGCGGAGATAATCGTAGATTTCAGTAACCGTGCCGACGGTCGAACGCGGATTGCGCGATGTGGTTTTCTGCTCGATGGAAATGGCCGGAGAAAGCCCCTCAATGCTTTCCACATCGGGCTTTTGCATCATTTCGAGAAACTGGCGCGCATAGGCCGAAAGGCTTTCGACGTAGCGGCGCTGGCCTTCGGCATAGATGGTATCGAAGGCAAGCGAGGATTTGCCCGAGCCCGAAAGCCCTGTCATCACGATCAGCTTGTCGCGGGGCAGGCGAACGTCGATATTTTTTAGGTTGTGCTCCTTGGCACCCCGGATGACGATGTCGCGATTGGGATTGGAAATGTCATTCATGGGCGAATATCCAAGGATAGCGGCCGGTCAGTGCCGACACAAACGTCTTAACGGGCGCGGGAGGCGTCCGGTTCACTTAAGCACAACTCCGCCCGCCTGCAAGGTCGGCTCATGCACAGCAACAATGTCTTGGAACATAATAGGAACGAATTGGATTCGGTCAAGCTTGACATTCATCAATCAAGTTGAACAAAATAAGAACAAACGAGTTGTGTATAGAGTTGCCGGGCGCTGAACTTTTGCCGGCGATGGCTATATAGTGCGCTCAACGTGACTGGCCGGATTGTGGTTCGGCGGACAAGAGACAGGAAGGCGAATATGTCGGGAAGCGTGAACAAGGTTATTCTGGTTGGCAATCTGGGTGCCGACCCCGAGGTGCGGTCGCTACCCAACGGAAATCCCGTGGTCAATCTGCGCATCGCGACATCCGAGCGCTGGCGCGACCGCAATTCCGGTGAGCCGCGCGAAAAGACCGAATGGCACCGTGTGGTGATCTTCAGCGAGGGACTGGCCAAGGTGGCCCAGAATTACCTCAAGAAAGGCTCCAAGGTTTATATCGAAGGCCAGCTCCAGACCCGGAAATGGGAAAAGGACGGCCAGGATCAGTACACGACTGAGATCGTGCTGCAGGGTTTCAATTCGACACTGACCATGCTCGACGGGCGCGGTGAAGGCGGCGGTGACCGTGACAGCGGCGGTTATGGCGGCGGCAGCCGACAGGTCGAAAATCGCGGGCGGCCGTCCAGCGCCCCGGCCTTCGAGCCGGGCGGAATGGACGACGACATCCCGTTCTGATTGCAGAAAGGGCGCCGTGAGGCGCCCTTTTTCATAAGAGGCGATTACTGGGTGAAGGGCACTTGGGCCGTGGTGACGCCGCCGGTCGAGAGATCGGTGATATGGAGGTCCATGCCGATCTGGGCGCCCTGGAGCGCCATTGCGGCCTCTACCCGATATTCCTTGCCTTCGGCGTTGCGGTTGATGAGTTCGAAGTCGATGTCATCGCCGTTGCGGCGGCCGATGGCCAGGCTCTGGAAGCCGGCAACCGAGGACATTGCGGCTTCATACTGGCTGGCCTGCTCGTTCCAGATCATTGTTCCGGCCACCGCGATCGTTCGGCCAGCCAGCGTGCAACGGCCGTCGAATGTCACTCGGGCGGCTCCGGTGTCCTCGACGGCCATACGGCAGACGACGGTTTCCTCTTTACCGGTGGACGCAAGGACCGCAGATCCCCGACCGCGCCAGTCTCCGACATAGCTCTTGAGCAGATCGACATCCTCCTGCGCTGCCAAGGCGGGGCCAGCGAGCGGCAGGCTTGCAAGGGCGATTGCGTAACCCGCAAGTGTGGATCTAAGCGTGGATCTCATTTTTTCTTTCACTCCATCTGGCAAACACCGTTCCGCCACCGATCAGCAAGGCGGGCAAGACGATCAGATCGCCAATCAGCGCTGCAAGCAGCGTGATGACAGTCAAAAAGCCGAACAGGGCAACCTGGGGCAACACCGAAACCGTAACCACCGCACATCCGGCAATCAGGATGAGCGTGGTTGCGATAATGGCCGGACCCACCCTGTCGAGGTTGTATCGACGGCCTGGGCGATGGTCTCTCCCCGTTCGCGAGCGCGTGCATAATGGGCCAGAAAATGGATCGTGTCATCGACGGCAATACCAAAGGCAATCGTCAGGGAAATGACGGTCGTCAACTGCAACTGAATGCCCGATGAATAAAGGAACAGCTCGGTAAGAAGAATCGGAAGGCTGTTGGGGATCACAGACACCAGCGCGAACTTCCATGAACGGAAGGCGATGCCGATCAGGACGACTGACAGCGCTACGGCGAGCATCAGACTGATCTGGAGAGTGCCGATCATATCCAGGCTTGCATAGGCGGTGAGCACGCGAAAGCCCGAGATTTCGGCGCCCTCGATTCCGGCGGATGCCAGTTCGGCGCGCATCGATTCAACGAGGGCCACCGTCTGCTGGGCATTTTCCGATGTGGGGGAGAAGGCGGTTATGAGCGCCTGCATGCCATCATCGGTAACGAAGCGCTGGCGCAGGAAGGGGCCGACGGCCTCGAAGATGCGTTCGCGCGAGAACCCCAATTCGGAATAGTGCCGGAAGCTGGCGGCAGAGATGACCTTGCCGGCGCCAAAATTGTTTTCCGCGATCTGGTGGACGCGTTCAACGGTGGCGAAATCGCCGTCGGTCATTTCGGTCAAACCGCCTTCAAGTGGGATGCGGATATAGACCGGGGCAACGCCGCCGACGCCCGCGTCAATTTGATCACTGGTGGCGATGGCATCGCTGCCGCGGGGCAGAAAATCCTGAAACTTGAAGTGCGGCTCGAGCAGGAAATGCGGGATGAGCAGCAGGCCGGCGACCAAAATGGCGGCGAGCGCCGCGCCGCGCGGTGCGACGTGGGCGACGCGGCGAACCAGCGGTATAGGGGCCGTCAGGGCGACCGATGGCGTTTTACGCATGCGGAAACCGAGCCGCATGGCGAACAGCAACGACAGAGGCAGGAAGGTGACAAGGGCCAAGAAGGCCAGGGCCATGCCCAGCGCGCCCGAAATAGCAAATTCGCGCAGCCCCTGGCCGGGCGCCAGGGCAAGGCTGGTGCAGGCGATAATCGTGGTGATGGCGGTCAAGGCGCAGGCAGGGCTGACCTTTCGGACCGTTTCGACGAGCGCTGCGCGCTGATCGACGCCGGTGTTACCGGTGCGCATCCAGTAGAGGCAGAAATACATGCTTTCGGCAAACGCGATGACCAGCACCAGAGCTGAAATGATATTGGTGAGAAAGGTGAAACTGCCAAACGCCAGAATGGTCATCCCGGTGACCCAGAAGGCAGTCACGACCGGGGTAAGCGTGGCGATCAGCGCGCCCCAAAAAGTGCGGAAGCTAAAAAGGGCGGTGAGAAATCCCAGCGCAACCCCTGCGACCATGAACAGGAGCTGATCGAAGCGCGAGGCATTGAGCACTTCCTCCTTCCAGATCGCCGGGCCAGTCAATTCGATATGGATGTCCTCGCTTTCATAGGCTGCCATCAATTCGCGCAGGGAGGCGAGCATGGTGTCCTCGCCAAGCTCCGCCATCGTCTTGGGGTCGGGGAACATGATCATCACCATTCCCGCGTTATCGGCGAGAATGAGATTGCTCATCAGCGGATCGTTGGTACGCAGATCGGTCAGTGCCTCGGCGACCTGCTCGCTGGTTTCCATGCCTTCGGGAACGGCAGGCACCGACGTTCCACCTTCGGCGGGGCGCCGCAGGGAGAAGGGCGACATTGTGCCGGCGGCAAATTCGTTGAGCTCGAGCTCGAAGCCCAAAAAGCGCAGTTCCTCTAGAACTTCCGGGTCGGTCAGCTTGTCCGACCGCACCAGAAGATAGACGTCGTTCTCGAACGTGCCGAAATTTTCGGTCAGCGCGATGTAGCGGTCGTATTCGATGCCGGAGCCACGATAGAGGCGCAGCAGGTCGCCATCGATATTGAATTTGGTGAGCTGAAAGGTGCAAAGCGCCGTAAAAGCCAGGACCGCGACGGCCACGATGCGGGGAAACGCAGGGTCAGCAAGCCCAGTCGCTCAAGGCCAAATCCGATCGACACTTGGTTTCTCCTCCGGGCGAATCGCAGGGAAAAGGCACGCTGGAATTGGTAAAGGCTGGAATGGGCGGCGTCCACTCTCGGCGGCGGGGAATGCGTGGCTAGCGCTTAAAGCGCGCTGCGAGCAGGATATTGGTTTCGGTGAGGCTGATCCCTTCGATCAGACGGATGGCTCCGAGGACCGAATCAAACTCGGGCAGCGAGGCGCTTTCGATTTCGGCAACGAGATCCCAACGACCGTTGGTGCTATGGAGCGCGCGCACCTGGGGCAGGCCCGAGAGGGCGCGGGCGACCTTGTCGGTGACGCGGCCCTCAACCTCGATCATGGTTATGGCGCGGACGCGTTCGGCATCATCGGGTTCGCCGAGGCGAACGCCGTAGCCCGAGATGGTGCCGTTGGCCTCCATGCGTTCCATGCGGGCGCGCACGGTTGTTCGGGATACACCAAGGGTCGCGGCAAGGCTGGCGATGGGTAGCCGAGCATCGTCGCGCAGGAGGGACAGGATTTTGCGGTCGAGATGGTCGGTGCTTGGCATTTCGTACAATGACCCTTGTCAGATCGATCAATACTAGTGCCGGATTGCGCAGATTTGCAACTTTTCGTCTTCGCATTGCTTGGGCATGCTGGCATCAGCATTTGGAGGCAAGAGCGTATGCGTGGACCAGAGCCCAGAACCATCACCCTCGTCGGAGCGCCCGTCGAAGACGGTGCGGGGCGGCAGGGATGTTCGATGGGCCCGAAGGCTCTGCGGATCGCGGGGCTGGCGGAAGCGCTGTCGGGACTTGGGCATACGGTGATCGATCGCGGCGATGTCGTGCCTGAAGGCAACGATTTCACGCTCGAAGGGTTGGCGCACAATGTTGTTGAGGTGACCGGGTTTGCCCGGGTGCTGGCCAATGCGGGCCAGAGTGCACTAGCGGACGGCACGGCTGTCTATCTGGGCGGGGACCATGCGCTGTCGTTCGGCTCAGTGGCTGCGGCGCTGCGCCATGCGGATCGGGTGGGCCGGAAGTTGCATGTGCTGTGGCTGGACGCTCATGCCGATTTCAATACGCCGCAGACTTCAACGTCCGGGAACATGCATGGCATGCCCGCTGCGTTCTTTTGCGGCGAGGCTGGATTTGACGGTATGCTCGATTGTCCCAAAATGCCGGCGACCCGATATCATCTGGTCGGCGCACGATCCATAGATCCGGCGGAGGTCGATCTGCTGGCGGCACGGGGCGCCGACGTCAACGACATGGCCGAGATTGACGAGCACGGGATAGCCGCGATCCTGCGGCGCATCCTCAAGGAGGTCGAGGCTGATGATGCGCTTTTGCATGTGAGCCTGGATGTTGATTTCATAGAGCCTGACCTGGCGCCCGGCGTCGGAACCACTGTGCCGGGTGGCGCGACGGTTCGCGAGGCGCATCTGGCGATGGAAATGGTGGGACGGTGCGGGCGGCTGGTCAGTCTCGATCTGGTCGAACTCAACCCGTTTCTCGACGATCGGGGCAAGAGCGCCCGGCTGATGGTCGAACTGGCGGCCAGCGCCTTCGGACGCCGGATTTTCGACAGACCGACACAACCTGCATAATCGAGGGAAAAGATGGCACTGACCGAGGATCTTATCGCGCTCGAACAGACGCTGGGCGCTCACAATTACAAGCCGCTGGATGTCGCGCTGGTGCGCGGTGAAGGCGTGTTCGTCTATGATGTGGATGGCAAGAGATATCTCGACTGCCTGTCGGCCTATTCGGCCGTCAATCAGGGCCATTGCCACCCCAAAATCTTTGAAGCGATGGTCGAACAGGCCAAAAAGCTGACGCTGACCTCGCGGGCCTTTCACAATGACCAGCTTGCCCTGTTTTATCAGGAGATCGCCGATCTCACCGGGTCGCACAAGGTGCTGCCGATGAACACAGGCGCCGAAGCTGTAGAAAGCGCCATAAAGGCGGTGCGCAAATGGGGATACGAGGTCAAGGGCGTCGAAAAGGACAAGGCCGAAATCATTGTTTGCGCCAACAATTTTCATGGACGGACCATGGGGATTGTCGGGTTTTCGACGGACCCTGATGCGCGGGGCGGGTTCGGGCCGTTCGCGCCGGGGTTCCGGATCATTCCGTTCGGCGATGCCGATGCGCTGGAAAAGGCGATTACGCCCAATACGGTGGGATTTCTCGTCGAGCCGATACAGGGGGAGGCCGGCGTCATTATTCCGCCGGAGGGGTATTTCCGGCGCGTGCGGCAGCTGTGCACTGATAATAATGTGACGCTTATATTAGATGAAATTCAAACAGGGCTTGGGCGGACCGGGAAGCTGCTGGCCGAGCAGCATGAAGGCATCGAGGCGGATGTGACTTTGCTCGGCAAAGCGCTGTCGGGCGGGTTTTATCCGGTGTCGGCGGTGCTATCGAATTCCGAGGTTCTGGGCGTGCTGCAGCCCGGGCAGCATGGCTCGACCTTTGGCGGCAACCCCTTGGCGTGTGCTGTGGCGCGAGCAGCGCTGAGGGTCTTGATCGAGGAAGGCATGATCGAGAATGCGGCGGCGCTCGGGCCCTATTTCCTGGAGGGGCTGGCGGGCATAAAATCCAACCATATCCGCTCGGTCAGGGGGCGGGGGCTGATGCTGGCGATCGATTTGCACCCAGAGGCGGGGGGAGCGCGCCATTTCTGCCATAGGCTCAAAGAACTTGGCATCTTGGCCAAGGACACCCACACCGACACAATCCGGATCGCACCGCCTCTGGTGATCACCAAGGAGCAGATCGATGATGCGCTGGAGGTGTTTGACGCGGCATTGACCGGCTAGGGCTCGACATTGTCAGCAACGTAGGCCCCGCGTTGCCCCATCGGGCGGTCGGGGCCGACGGTGCTGTCGACGGCGGTTCGGAGTTCGAGTCCGGCGTTCAGCGCAGCTCCGAAGACGAAGATCTGGGCGGAAATGAACATCCAGAAAAGCATAACCACCGCGGCCGCCAGTGAGCCGAACGTCGCTTCAAACTCGCCGAAATATTCGACATAGAGCGAAAACAGCAGGCAGGCGGCGATCCAGACAAGCGCGGCCAGTGTCGCGCCGGGCCAGATCCAGCGCAGTTTGGCGCCGCGGCGGTTGAGCGCGTAGCGGTAGATCAGGGCGAAGGCGAGGACGGCCATGGCCAGAAGCGTGGGCCAGCGCAACAGAAGGGCCAGCCGTTCACCGGTGCCGGGAAAGGGGAAGAAGCTGGTGAAAATCGGGATCGCAGCGATGAGTGTCAAAGCCACGACCAGGAAGACGGCGCCGAGAACCGTGGTGGCAAAAGCCACCAGAACCCCCATGAAGAAACCGCGATCCGAAGTTTCGCCGTAAGCGACGGATGTGGCGTGGAGGAGCGCATCGACGCCGCGCGAGCTACTCCAGAGAATGACCAAGATCGAAATGGCTAGCCCAACCCCGAACCCGGCCTGATCCTGATTCATGAAGGAATCGAGCTGGTTAGCGACCAGGGAATAGGCGATGGCGGGCATGATGTCGGAGAACCTGTCGATCTCGGCCCGCAGCGCACCATAGTCGCCGAGAATGCCGACCAGCGACACGACAATGCCGATGGCTGGGAAGATCGACAGGAACCCGAAAAACGCGACCCCGGCGCAGCGCAGGGACATATCCTTTTCGCTCATCGTCTTGGCGGTGTGGATAGCGACGTGCTTCCAGTCCCGCATGGAGAGGGCGAAAGGATTATGCGCCTGATGCGCTGAACGGGCCACGACTTACTAGCCCGCGCTTAGAATACGCTCGATCTGATCGACCGGATGGTTGGTCAGCGTCTTGGGAACTTCACCGATCACGCGATCTGTGACGATGGCGTGGAGTTCCTTGCGCAATTCACCCAGCACGCGAGGCGCCGCGCAAAGGACGATCTGTTTGTAACGGTTTTCGTTGGCATATTTGTAGAGCAGCTCGGCAGCGTCCTTGGCGAAGCGTTCCTCGGCAAGCCGATGCCAGTCGGTTGGCTCCATCGCGCTCTTCTGGTTCTGTCCGCTGTCGTACATTCGCCCGGGAGCATCGGTGCCCTGGTCCCTGGTGGGGGATTGTCCTGCTCCATTTCGCGCACTACCCGAAATACAGGGTTTTTTCGGGTGCCAGTGTTTTCAAAGAACAAGGCTTTTTCGCCGTCGGCGACGAGCACCCAGACCTTGTTGTCGACTTTGAAATCCATTTCCTGCATGGGGGGCTCCTGTTCAATGAAACTCATCAAGGAACGGGTCAGACTAGCCTGAGTTCCGCCCGGAGTCTTTCCACTTTATAGGAACAGGGCTTTGAGTCACTCGGCGCTGAAATTGGCGTATCGGGCAAGCCGTGACAGGGCGAGGGTTACGAGAATCAAGGCTGCCGTGCCCATCAGGACCGGCGAGAAGCCCGTGTGCTCGGCGATGAACCCGATGGCCGAGGGGGCGATCAGGATTCCCGAGTAGCCCATGACCGTGACAATCGACAGCCCGATCCCCGAGGGGATGCCGGGGAGATTTCCGGCCGCCGAAAAGGCGATGGGGACCATGTTGGAAATGCCAATACCGGCAATGGCAAAGCCCAGGATGGTGAGCTCGGGAACGGGTGCCGACGCGGCAATCATCATGCCGGTCAAGGCAAAACCGCCGCAGATGCGAAGGGTGAGGACCGCGCCCAGCCTTTGCCGGATGGCATCCCCGGCAAAGCGCATGATGGCCATGGTTGCGGAAAAAGCGGCAAAGCCAAGCGCCGCCAGTTCGATGCTCGCACCGTGCTTCTGTTGAAGAAAGAGCGCCGACCAATCCAGGATTGCCCCTTCGGGGATCATCGAAAACAACGCCATGACGCCTACGAGGTAGGGCAGGGGCGAGCGGGGGAACTTGAGCGGGGTTGCGGCTTTGGCCTCGGGCGTCGGCTGATCCTGGGCGAGGAGCGGGAGCGCCAAGACCGCGGCAGCGGTTGCAAGGGCGGTGATGATCAGCCCGTGAGCGAACTCCCCAACCGATCCGAGAAGGACGCCACCCAATGCCGCGCCAAGCAGGGCGCCAAGGCTCCAGAATCCATGGCACGAGGACATGATGGCGCGCTTCATGCGTTTTTCCACCGCCACGGCGTTTGTGTTCATGGCGACGTCCATGCCGCCGATAAGCCCGCCAAATACGAAAATGACCACTGCGGTGGTGATCAGTTCGGGGGCCAGCGTGAGCAGGAACAGCATGGGCAGGAGAGCAAAGGTTGCGGGTTTGAGCAGTGGTGCCGAGCCGTGCTTTGCCGTCAGTGCCCCGATTACCGGCATCATGGCTATCGAACCAAGGCCGAAAACCAGGATCAGCAGGCCCATGACCGACTCGGTTATGTCGAGCCGTGCCATGAGCACCGGGATCTTGGGTGCCCAGCTTCCCACCAGAAATCCGTTGACCAGAAACAGGGTCGAAACCGCGAGGCGATCGCCGCGCATGCCGAAATAGAGCGGCACGGGACCGCGGGACGTCGCAAGATCGGACATCGAAATTCACACTCGCAAAAGTGGATGATCGTTGTCCGTCATTCAACCGATTGTGTGATTTTCGGCAACCCCTTTTCTGTAATCGATCTCATTGACGTCCGCCGGGAAGAAAACTGTGCCTGGGGGTGCCAAAAGGGCGCGCAAAACTGGTATCTGTGTTCGGAATCGAATAAACCCGGTGCCAGCAGAATCAGTGCAGAACGAGCATCGTGACAGATACGCCAGAAGATGACGCAGGCAGCGTAATGCCCTCCGACATCCACCCGATCTCGATAACGGACGAGATGCGCAAATCCTATCTCGATTACGCGATGAGCGTGATCGTGAGCCGGGCCCTGCCCGACGTGCGCGACGGGCTCAAACCCGTGCATCGCCGCATCCTTTTTTCGATGCACGAGCAGGGTTACGAACATAACAAGCCCTATCGCAAATCGGCCCGCGTGGTCGGCGACGTTATCGGTAAATATCACCCGCATTCGGACGATGCGGTCTATATGTCCTTGGTGCGCATGGCGCAGCCGTTCTCGATGCGCGTCAAGCTGATTGACGGGCAGGGTAACTTCGGTTCGGTCGACGGTGATATGCCGGCGGCAATGCGCTACACCGAAGCGCGCATGGAAAAGGTCACCGGCTCGCTGCTCGACGACCTGGACAAGGATACTGTCGATTTCCGCGACAACTATGACGCTAGCGAGCGCGAACCGACGGTCTTGCCGGCGCGGTTTCCGAACCTGCTCGTCAATGGCGGCGGTGGTATTGCCGTGGGCATGGCCACCAATATCCCGAGCCACAATCTTGGCGAGGTGATCGACGCTTGCCTGGCCATGATGGACAATGCGGACATCACGGTCGATGAGTTGATGGAAATCATTCCTGGACCGGACTTTCCGACGGCGGGCATCATTATCGGCAAGTCCGGCATCCGGTCTGCTTACGAGACAGGGCGTGGCTCGGTTCTCATGCGTGGGCGCGTGACCGTCGAAGAGGTTCGCAAGGAACGCGAAGCGCTGATCATTCACGAGATTCCCTATCAGGTGAACAAGGCGACGATGATCGAAAAGATTGCCGAGATGGTGCGCGACAAGCGCATCGAAGGCATTGCCGACATCCGCGACGAGTCCGACCGTCAGGGCATGCGTGTGGTGATCGAGATCAAGCGCGATGCCGTGGCAGACGTGGTGCTGAACCAGCTCTATCGCTATTCGATGCTGCAGACCTCATTCGGCTGCAACTTCGTGGCGCTCAATGGCGGCAAGCCGGAATTGATGAACCTGCAGTCGATCCTGCAGGCGTTCCTGCGGTTCCGCGAAGAGGTTATCACCCGCCGCACTCGGTTCCTGCTCAACAAGGCTCGCGACCGTGCCCATGTGCTGGTGGGTCTGCTGGTGGCCGTCAACAATGTGGATGAGGTTATCCGTCTTATCCGTTCGTCGCCGGACCCCGCAACGGCGCGTCAGAAGCTGTTGGAGCGTGACTGGCCGGCGTCGGACGTCATGGACCTGATCAAGCTGATCGACGATCCGCGCCACCAGATCAATGACGACGGCACCTTCAAGCTCTCCGATGAGCAGGCGCGTGCCATTCTGGCGCTGACCCTGTCGCGACTGACGGCGCTTGGCCGGAACGAAATCGGCGACGAACTCAATTCGCTTGGCGAGCAGATCAAGGATTATCTCGATATTCTGCGCTCGCGCGAGCGGGTTCTGGGCATCATTCGTGACGAGCTCAATGAGATCAAGGAGCAGTACGCGACACCGCGGATGACACAGATCGACGAGTTCGCCGGCGATCTGGACGATGAAGATCTGATAGCACGCGAGGATATGGTGGTGACCGTGTCGCACGCCGGTTACATCAAGCGGGTGCCGCTTTCGACCTATCGCGCGCAGCGCAGGGGAGGAAAGGGGCGTTCGGGCATGTCGACGCGCGACGAGGATTTCGTCGCGAGGCTGTTCGTCGCCAATACGCACACGCCGGTGCTGTTCTTTTCCTCGCGCGGCATCGTCTACAAGATGAAGGTCTGGCGATTGCCGGTGGCCGCGCCACAGGCGCGCGGCAAGGCGCTGATCAACATGCTGCCGCTCGAAGATGGTGAGCGCATCACATCGATCATGCCGCTGCCCGAGGACGAGGACAGCTGGGCTAGCCTCGATGTGATGTTTGTCACCCAATCGGGCAATGTGCGCCGCAACAAGCTCTCGGACTTCGTCGAGGTGCGCCAGAACGGCAAGATTGCCATGAAGCTCGATGAGGGCGACGGGATCGTCGGCGTCGAGACGGCCTCGGAAAGTGACGATATCCTGATCACGACGGCGAAGGGCCAGTGCATCCGCTTTGCGATAACCGATGTGCGTGTCTTCAAGGGGCGCGATTCGACCGGTGTTCGAGGTATCAACCTGGCAAAGGGCGACGAAGTGATCGCCATGTCGATCCTGAGGCATTTCGATGCTTCGGCGGAAGAGCGTGCGGCGTACCTGAAGATGAGCCGCGCCGTGCGCGGTGAGGCCGAAGATGCGGCGGAGGTCGCAGAGGGCGACGAAGAGGTTGCGGGCGATTCACCGCTTGACCAGGATCGCTATGCCTCAATGAGCGCGGCCGAGCAGTTCGTCCTGACGATCTCCGAAAAGGGCTTTGGAAAGCGAACATCGTCGTTCGAGTACCGGGTGACCGGGCGTGGCGGCAAGGGTATCGTTGCCATGGCGGTCAACAGCCGCAATGGCAACCTGGTCGGCTCATTCCCTGTGGAAGACGAAAACCAGCTCATGCTGGTGACCAATGGCGGGCAGGTGATCCGCGTGCCGGTCGATGGTATCCGCATTGTCGGGCGTTCGAGCCAGGGCGTTACGATTTTCCGCACCGCAGCGGACGAAAAAGTGGTCTCGGTCGAGCGTATAACGGAGCCGGAAAGCGCTGAGGGCGAAGAACCCGAAGACGGCGCGGAGGCATCCCCGAGCGAACAGTGATCAAGCATAGCCATGGCCCCTTGCCAGAAGCATAGGGCCATGGCTAGCTGACGGGGTTGTCTCCTGGAGGGTGCCATGCCCGATATGACCTCACTTCTCGCCTTTCTTGCTGCCTCATTTTTCATAGCCGTCGTTCCCGGCCCGACCGTAACTGTCATTATCGCCAGCGCTCTATCGCGCGGAACGATGGCGGGATGGCGATCATTCTGGGCACGCAGCTTGGGCTCGTCTCGATGATTATGGTCGTTGCGTTTGGGCTTGAGGCTGTGATGAGTCTCATGGGCTGGGCATTCGACTGGATCAAGCTGATGGGAGCGGCCTATCTTGTCTGGCTGGGCTATCGCATGTTGCGCTCGAGCGGGGAGATTGAACCACTCGAGGCAGAACGGCACAGGAGCTTGCGCGGATATGTGGTTCAGGGATTTTTCGTTATCTGGTCCAATCCCAAGGCGCTTCTGATGTTTGGCGCCTTCCTGCCTCAGTTCGTGGTGGCCAATGGAGCAGCGCTGCCGCAGATCCTTGTGCTGGGCGGATTGTTCATGCTGGCGACGACGCTGAGCGATTCTGTTTACGCTGTTCTGGCGGGGCAGATGCGCCATTGGATCAATGCGGCCCGGGTGCGGCTGGTCAATCGGGTTTCTGGCGTTGTGCTGATCGGGGGCGGCATCTGGCTTGCGCTCCAGCGCCGGGCGTGACAAAAACCGGCAATGACTGAGCGTGTGGGATTTTACCCCGGATCGTTCGATCCGGTGACCAATGGCCATCTCGATGTTATCGAGCGGGCCTGCAAACTCGTGGACAAGCTGATTGTCGGTATCGGGGTGCATGCGGCCAAAAAGCCGATGCTGAGCGCGGATCAGCGGCGGGAACTGCTTGCGGAGACGGCGGGCGCAATCGGTACGCGCAAGGGCGTGGCAATCGAGATCGTCGAGTTCGACGGGCTTATGGTTCAGGCGGCGCAGCGTTGCGGCGCGGGGATGGTCATTCGCGGGCTGCGCGATACGACGGACTACAATTACGAAATGCAGATGGTGGGCATGAACGCGCAAATGGCGCCGGACATTCAGACGGTGTTTGTGCCTTCGAGCCCCTATGTGCGCCATATTTCGGCAACGCTGGTGCGCCAGATAGCGGAGATGGGGGGCGATATCGCGCCCTTCGTGCCGCGCGCCGTGCTCAAACTTCTGGAGACATGATGGCTGATCATTCCGCCAAACCGGCCAACCGCATGGTTGGCTTTCTCGTTTTCGCTTTTGTTGCCGTTTTCGGTGCCATGGTCGCATGGCCCTATCTGCCGTTCGGGCAGACGCCTGCCATGGCGCAATCTGCCGCCGATGTGCCTGCGGACGCACCCATTGCGACGCTGACGCTGGAGAGCGGCGATGTGACTATTGCGCTGCGTCCCGATCTTGCGCCCGAGCATGTGGCGCGGATCACCGAGCTGGCCAATTCGGGCTTTTATGACGGCTTGAAATTCCATCGCGTGATCGACGGGTTCATGGCGCAGACCGGGGACCCGCTGGGCAATGGCACCGGTGGCTCGGAAATGCCGGATCTGGCTGCCGAATTTTCCGACGAACCGTTCGTTCGCGGCGCGCTTGGGATGGCCCGTTCGGCCAATCCCAACTCGGCCAATTCACAGTTCTTTATCGTGACGGCGGATTCGCCGCATCTGAACGGCCAATATACCCTGTTCGGCAATGTCATCTCGGGTATGGAGTTGGTCGACGGACTGGAAAAGGGCCCGCGAGCGCCAATGGTGCTGTCGCCGATCCCGACATCATGGTTTCTCTGCGCGTCGCAGAGTAGCAATAATCAACAAAAGGAAAGCCGCTCATGGCCGATATCAAGGATCCGGAAAACACAATCGTCATGGAGACCTCCAAGGGCAATGTGGTCATCGAACTGCGCCCCGACCTGGCCCCAAGTCACGTTGAACGCATGAAAGAATTGGCCCGCGAAGGGTTTTACGACGGGATCGTGTTTCATCGCGTGATCGACGGGTTCATGGCGCAGGTTGGTTGCCCGAAGGGCAACGGTACGGGCGGATCGGACAAGCCTGATCTCAAGGCGGAATTTTCCCAGGAAAAGCATGTTCGCGGCACGGTTTCGGCAGCGCGTTCGGCCAACCCGAACTCGGCCAATTCCCAGTTCTTCATTTGCTTTGGCGAAGCACCCTGGCTTAACGGCCAGTACTCGGTTTTCGGCCAGGTGATCGAGGGGATGGATGTTGTCGATCAACTCGAAAGGGTGAACCGGTTCGCAACCCCGACAAGATCGTTTCGATGAAGGTCGCCGCCGACGCTGCGTAGGCTGCATCTACCCAAGTGCTTTGTGTACCCCGGCGCGAGCCGGGGTCACTTTTTGTGGAAGACAGAAAATGAAGGTCGATCTTTTCGACTTTGATCTCCCCGAAGACCGGATTGCGCTGCATCCCGTTTCGCCCCGCGACAGCGCAAAGATGCTGGTCGTTGCGGAGGACGGAGGGCTTGCGGACCACGTTGTCACCGACCTTGAAATGATCCTGCGTGCCGGGGACGTGCTGGTGGTCAATGACACGCGGGTTATTCCTGCCGATCTCAGGGGTACGCGCCATCGGGGAGAGTTTGCCGCCTCGGTGTCGTTCAACCTGCACAAGCGGGTGACGGCAGCACGTGGCTGGCGTTTGCCCGGCCCGCAAAGCGACTCAAGATCGGCGATCGCGTGGTGTTCGGAGCCACATCGGAAGTCTGCATGCTCGATGAACTTGCGGCTACCGTCAAAGCGGTTGAAGACGGGCAGGTAACGCTCGGTTTCGACTTTTCCGATGCGGTGCTCGATGAAGCGATCAAGGCGCGCGGCGCAATGCCGCTGCCGCCCTATATCGGGGCCAAACGCGATATCGAAGAGCGCGACAAGACCGATTATCAGACGGTTTATGCCGAGCACGACGGCGCGGTCGCCGCGCCGACTGCAGGGCTGCATTTCACACCAGAGTTGCTGGAGCGGCTCGAAAACAAGGGTGTGGCAATCGAGCATGTGACGCTGCATGTGGGGGCGGGGACGTTCCTGCCGATGAAAGCAGATGACACCGAAGATCATGTCATGCACGCCGAGTGGGGCGTGGTTGCTCCCGAAACGGTTGAACGTATCCATGCGGCGAAAGCGGCCGGCGGGCGAATTGTCGCTGTGGGCACGACCAGCTTGCGGCTGCTCGAAAGTGCGGCGCGCAAGACCGGCGCGCTGGAGCCTTTTGCCGACGAGACGGACATCTTCATCACGCCGGGCTTTCAATTCCGCGTCGTCGATGTGCTGATGACCAATTTCCACCTGCCGCGCTCGACGCTGTTCATGCTGGTTTCGGCCTTTTCCGGCCTGGAGACCATGCACAAGGCCTACAAGCATGCCATCGATCACCATTATCGTTTCTATTCTTACGGCGACTCCTCGCTGCTGTTCCGGGCCAACCGATGACCGAAATTTCCAGTTCACGCTTTCCGCCACCGACGGCATGGCCCGTCGCGGGCAGATGGATACGCCGCGCGGTGAAATTCGCACGCCGGCCTTTATGCCCGTAGGTACGGCGGGCACGGTCAAGGCGATGTATCCCGAGCAGGTGCGCGAGACCGGCGCCGATATCGTTCTGGGCAACACCTATCACCTGATGTTGCGCCCCGGCGCGGAGCGGGTGGCGCGGCTGGGCGGGCTGCATGAGTTCATGGACTGGCAGCGTCCGATCCTTACCGATTCTGGTGGGTTCCAGGTGATGAGCCTGGCCAAGCTGCGCAAGCTCGATGAGAACGGAGTGACGTTCAAATCCCATATCGATGGGTCAACGCACAACCTGACGCCGGAACGCTCCATCGAAATCCAGAAGCTGCTCGATTCCGATATCATCATGCAGCTCGATGAGTGCGTGAGCCTGCCGGCCGAATATGACGAGCTCGAGCGGGCCATGGAACTGTCCATCCGGTGGGCGGAACGCTCGAAAAAGGCATTCGACAACGCCAAGGGCAGGCGCTTTTCGGGATCGTGCAAGGCGGTGACAACGCCGAACTTCGCGCGCGCTCGGCTGCCGGGCTGATCGATATCGAGTTCGACGGATATGCGGTCGGCGGGCTGGCCGTGGGTGAGCCGCAAGAGGTAATGTTTACGGTCCTCACGAGGTCACCCCGCAATTGCCGACCGACAAACCGCGCTATCTGATGGGTGTTGGCAAGCCTGACGACCTGTTGGGCGCTGTTGAGCGCGGGATCGATATGTTCGATTGCGTGCATCCGACGCGAGCCGGGCGGCACGGACATGCCTATACGCGGTTCGGTGTGGTGAACCTGAAAAATGCAAGGCACAAGGACGATCATCGACCGCTGGACGAAGCCTCGTCCAATCCGACGGCACGGCGCTTTTCACGGGCCTATCTGCATCATCTGGTCAGATGCGAAGAAATGCTGGGCGCGATGATCCTGAGCCAAATCAACCTTTCCTATTATCAGGAGTTGATGGCGGGCATGCGAAATGCGATTGAGAATGCGACTTTCGTCCAATATTGCGCAGAGGTCCGCGAAGGCTGGACCAAGGCGACCTGCCAGCGCTAGATTAGGGGTGCATACGATGTCGAACAAGGTTCGCAAGGCTGGTTTCGAGGCTTTGAAGAAACACAAGAACGCCTGGCGGGCACCACCATGCGTGAATTGTTCACCCATGACGAGGATCGCTTTTCGTCCTATTCGGCGTCGTATGGCGATATCCTGCTCGACTACTCCAAGAACCGTATCGACAGCCATCCATGGCTGCGCTGTTCGATCTGGCGCGGGAAACCGATGTCGAGGCCCGACGTGACCAGATGTGGGCGGGTGACCCCATCAACATTACGGAAAACCGCTCTGTGCTGCACATGGCGCTGCGTTATGGCGGCGATGAAGCAGTGATGGTGGAGGGGGCTGACGTGATGCCCGCAGTGCGGGACGTTCTGGCGCGGATCAAGGGGTTTTCCAACGATGTGCGCGATGGCGCGGTCCGCGGAGCGCTGGGGGACCAGTTCACCGATGTGGTCAATATCGGGATCGGCGGGTCCGATCTCGGGCCGGCGATGGTGACGCTGGCGCTGGAGCCCTATACACGGCCAATCTGCGGGCGCACTACGTTTCCAATGTCGATGGCGCGCATATGCACGACACGCTCAAGGGGCTCGATCCGGCGCGGACGCTGTTCATCGTCGCGTCCAAGACCTTCACCACTGACGAAACCATGACCAACGCCCACACCGCCCGCAAGTGGCTGGCCGATGCGCTGGGCGAGCAGGCCGTCAACGACCATTTCGCAGCGGTTTCGACCAATATCGAGGGCTGCCAGGCGTTCGGCATACGCGAAGATCGCATCTTCGGGTTCTGGGACTGGGTCGGCGGGCGTTATTCGGTGTGGTCGGCCATCGGCTTGCCGGTGGCGATTGCCGTAGGATACGACAATTTCGAGGCGTTCCTGCGCGGCGCCTATGAGATGGACCAGCATTTTCTCACTGCGCCGCTGGAAGAAAACCTGCCGGTCATCATGGGCCTTTTGGGCGTTTGGTATCGCAATGCCTGGGGTTTTGCGACCCATGCGGTATTGCCCTATGACCAGCGGCTCTCGCGCTTTCCGGCCTATCTTCAGCAGCAGGATATGGAATCGAACGGCAAGTCGGTGACGCTAAACGGCAAGGCCGTGCCGTGGGAAACCGGACCTGTCATCTGGGGTGAGCCGGGGACGAATGGGCAGCACGCCTTTTACCAACTGATCCATCAGGGGACCTCGGTCATCCCGTGCGATTTCCTCGTGGCGGCCAATCCGCAGGAGGAGCTGCCGCCTCATCACGCCAAGCTGGTCGCCAATTGTCTTGCGCAATCGGAGGCGCTGATGCTGGGCAAGACCGAGGACGAGGTGATAAACGAGCTCAAGGGTACCGGGCTTTCGAAAGACCAGATCAAAGCGTTGACGCCGCACAAGGTGTTTCCCGGAATCGGCCCTCCAACACCATCATGTATTCCAGGCTCGATCCGGCGACGCTGGGTAAGCTGGTGGCGCTTTATGAGCACAAGGTGTTCGTTCAGGGCACGATCTGGAACGTCAATTCCTATGACCAGTGGGGCGTGGAACTGGGCAAGCAACTGGCCAAGGCGCTATTGCCCAAGGTGGAAGGTGCCGAAACGACCGAGAACCATGACAGTTCGACCCGCGGCCTGCTTGATCACTTCCGTGCCCTGAAAGGCTGAGCGATGACGATTACCTCCGAGGAAGAACTCGAGCGGCTCAAGGTAATCGGCCGTATCTGTGCGATTGCACGCGATACGATGGCAACGGCGCTCGAGCCGGGCATGACGACCAAGGAGCTCGACGATATCGGGCGCAAGGTGCTCGATGATCATGGCGCGCGCTCGGCGCCCGAGGTGACCTATCAGTTTCCCGGTGCGACCTGCATTTCAGTCAATGAAGAGGTTGCGCACGGGATTCCGGGCAACCGTGTCATCAAGGCCGGTGATCTGGTCAATATCGACGTTTCGGCCGAAAGGACGGGATTTTCGCCGATACGGGCGCCTCCTATATTGTGCCGCCGGGGTCTGTACGCCGGTTGAAGAAGCTGTGCAGTGATGGCAAGAAGGCCATGTGGGCCGGTATTCGGGCCGTGCGGTCTGGAGGCAGGATTGCAGACATTGGCGACGCTATCGGCAAGTTTGCGGGACGAATGGCTATACGCTGATCCGCAATCTCGCCAGCCACGGCATTGGCTATGGTCTGCATGACGAGCCCGGGGAAATCCCGACCTGGCCGGATCGGTCGGAGCGCCGGCGGATCGAGGACGGGCTGGTGTTCACCGTCGAACCGTTCCTCTCGATGGGCGGGCAGATGGCCGAGGAAAAATCCATGGACGACCCGTGGACGCTGGTGAGCGTACCTTCGGCGCCTTGCGTGCAATATGAGCATACGATCGTCGCCACGCGGCGTGGGGCAGTCGTTGTAACGCTGGCGGCCTGAGAGCGAACGGTACCCGCTATGCGGTACGAGACCTTCAAGCCGGCTCCCGATCTTGCTGATATCGTTGAGCATTTCTGGGCTGTGGAAAATCGGATCGCGCTCGACCGGCACCGAGAAATCCTGATCCCAACGGGCGTCCCACTGTGCTTGTTTGCCTTGGCGAGGCGGGCATTAGAATTTTGCCTGATGGATCATCGCTCCGTAATGAAAGCAACATCGCCGGTCCTCTGACACGTCCTATCGTGCTCGAACAGAGCGGCGTTTCGAGCTATGCAGCGGCGCAATTGCAGCCTGGGGGGTGGCGGCACTTTTGCGTGAGCGTTTGGTGGATGCGGTCCTGCCGCTGGAAAATCTCGGAAAATCAAAAAGAATATCGCAGCTCGCGACCGAATGTGCCGATGCCCCGTTTGGGCCGGCTCGCGTGGCTCCCATCGCCGACTGGCTGGTTGGGCTGCGGCGAGACGTTCATCAGGAGCGATTGGAGCGCATTCGCAGCGCAGTGGCACTTGTCGATGCGGCTGGCGGGCAAATCGATGTGGCTGATCTGACCGGGAGCATGGCGATCGGTTATGACGCACTTTACCGGCTGTTCAAGGCGATGACCGGGCTATCACCGAAGCAGTATATCGGGATCATCCGCCACTATCATTTTACGGGGGAGTTGCTGAAGGGCGAATTCGGTTCGCTGGCCCTGCTGGCCAATATGCAAGGCTATTACGATCAGGCGCATGCCTCAAAGGAATTCAGGCGCTTCACCGGTATCGGACAAGCCGAATTCAAGAGGCGACTCAATGGATAGCGAGACTCATGCACAAAGGTCGATGACTGCCAGATTTATACAATACGGCGGTCTGGCGGCTCTCTAGGCTTTGTTTATTGTCAAACAAAGGAGCTGCACCATGTCTCGTCTGGTTCATTTTGAAATTACGGGAAATGATCCCGAAAAACTGGCGGAATTTTACGCTCGAGCGTTGGAAGTGCGATCTGAGCCGTCGCCGTTTCTGCAACAATATCATATGCTTGTCGGTGATACGCAACTCGGCGCAGTGATGGGCCGGAACTATAAGGATCAGGTGGCGATCGCGTGGTTCGAGGTGGGGGATCTCGAGGCGGCGGTTGGACGGGTCGTTGCCGGTGGCGGATCGGTTGCGGGAGACAAAACACCATAACCGGTGAGGGTTTGGTGCAGTACGTCGCCGACCCCGAAGGTACTATCTTTGGACTCAAACAGCCGGTGTGACGCCCAGTGGACCCCCGGTGATCACAGCCCGTCACGCCCACTGGACAGGCGCTGGGCGCGGATATCGTCGGCGTTTTCCGCGATATGGGCCTGCAACTGGTTCAGGCCGGCAAGGACATCGGTGCGGACGGCAGAGCAGTCGGCGTCGGGTGCGTAGCCATTCGGCGTCGACTGGTCCCACTCGATGACGGCGTCGATTGTGTCGAGGAGCCGGTCAAGATCGCCAAAGGCATAGTAGTTGATCTCGGATCCGATGACCTCGCTCAGCGCGCTGAACAAGGCGGGGTCGCCGTCGGTGGGAGATCGGGATTGCAGGCGAGGTGGGTGCGATAGCGGAGCTGGCCCGCGTAGAACCAGAAGACCGCCTCGTCCTTATCGCCTCGGTCGTACAGCCGTGAGGCGAGGACGTAGTAGGCGGATGGGTGGGCATTGGGCGCTTCGGCCCTGAGCTGGTCGACCGGCATGGAATGGAAATCCTGCGCGACGGCAGGGACGGTGGACAGCAGAAAGAAAAAGACAAAGGGAGAAAGGGCGCGATAGAGGGCGGCCATGATGGTGCTCCTTGAACTGGCGCCATTGGCAACCTGCAATGCGACGCAAGTTTGGCGGCAGGCCGGGCTGCGTCAGGATGTGACAAACACCAGCGACCTTGTTTGTCACGTCAGGGCAGATGGACCAGCATAAGAGGCGCGGCAATCAGGAGCGCCAGGATGGCGACGATGCGAAAGGCCCATGAAGAGCGCAGCCGGGTGGTGAGAGCAGGGAGACGCCGAACACGACAAGCGGAGCGATAAGGGCGGATTGAAGGAATCGAGCCGGAGGAAGTTCTCGTAGCCTGCAAGGCGGAGCAGGATCCAATAGCCCGCAACAAAGCCGGCCAGCGCTGCCATGAGCATGAGAAGGACGTCGGCGAAGATGGCGATCATCTTGTCGAGATAGTTGCTCGAGAACCCAAGCACGATGGCCGAGGCGACCAGGAAGGCCGCGGTGAGCGCGACAGGCAGGCGAAGATCGGACAGAACCGATATCGTATCGTGCGGGCGATAGGCCGTGAGTGCGAGACCGCCGGGCACAGTGAAGGGCAGGGCGGCAAGGCCCCAGATCACCCCCAGCAGAGCCAACCCGCTCAGGGCGAAAAAGGCAGCGGTGACGGCGATCGCCTTGAGCCTGCTTGCAACAGGATTCATGGCCTACTCGGTCCCTTCCACGAATACCGAATAGGCGGTGTAGCAATAGGCTGCATCGCAATCGACCAGATCGAGCTCCAGCGCGATGCGGCCATCCTCCTCGGAAACAAAGGACACAATGGGGTAGTAATCCTCGAGGCGATCTTCGCCAAGCAGCTTGCCGGCGCCGTTATAGATGCCGAGATCGAGATCGATGCAATCCTCGTCGCAATCGCCCATGATTTCGACTGCAGTGTTGGTGGGAACATCGAGTTCGATGCGCGTTTTTCCCGCCCTCGTTGAGGCGGATAACGCCAAAGGAATCGAGATAAAATCCCGGCTTGGTGTATTCGATGTTTTCCAGAACCTGCTCGTAAAGACGCGAGATATGGACGTTCTGGCCCATGGCTGGAAGCGCAGCCAGCGACAGGCCGGCGGCGGAAAGCGCTGCGATGGCGGGCTTTGAATTCAACATGGATTGGGCGTCCCTCGTCCTCTTTTGAGCCGTCGCGCGGGGTAGGATTCAGCAATAATGGGCCCTTGCGGTAACGGCAAGCCTGTGGAGGCTGGAATGGTGGCCAGATCATTTCACCGTTTCACGCAACCGATGCTTCGCCCGTAGATATTTCTCTGACCCCAAGTGTACCGGATCCCGGCTCACGGCCGGATGACAAGTGGTGGGTTTGGCAAGGCCGGGCCTCGCTCGATGTCGATTCGGCCTAGGGCGCCATGTTGAGGGGGATGGGGGAGGGTTCGTTGATGACGGTGATCCTGATGCGCTCATTTGCGGCCAGATAGGGGTCGTTGGCAAAGAACGGCTCGCTGGTGGCCCGGCCGACGACCGAGTGGATGTGTTCATCGGACAAGCCGAATTCGCCCAGCAGGGAACGTACGGTGTTGGCGCGGTCGCTGGAGAGTTCCCATGCGCCATAGGCCGGATTGGAATAGACGACGCCGGCAGCGGTGTGGCCGGACACGCGGACCTGGTTTGGCAGGCGCTGGAGGGTAGGCGCAACCGCTGCGATGGCGCCGCGCATCCACTCATAGGGATATTTCGAGCCTTCCTGGAACATGGGCCGGCCGCGCTGCTCGACGATCTGGATGTCGAGCCCGTTTTCGGTCACCTCGACGATCAGATTGTCGGAGATCTCGGTGATATCGGGGAGGGCTTCCCACGCCTGACGGATGCTGGCGGCAGCGCTATGGAACATTTGCGGGTCGGAGGCGGAAAGATCGAAGGCCGAATCTTTCCTCGGCGGCATCGCCTTCACGCACGTTGCCGGCCGCCGGATCGGTCGAGGCATAGTTTTCCACGCCTATGCTCGCAATGCCGTTGGCTTCGATATTGGAGGTCAGCGAGCCTGATCGTCCATCGCGCGGCCGCCCATTGCTCCACCCGACCCCGAAGTGCTTTCGCTGATGTTGGGGGGCGCAAAATAGTTGGCGAGGCCCTCTTTTTGCTCGGGCGTGGTCATGTTGATGAGCCAGAGGAGCAAGAAGAAGGCCATCATGGCCGTCACGAAATCGGCATAGGCGATTTTCCAGGCACCGCATGATGGGCGTGTCCGGCTTTTTTGACCTTCTTGACGATGATCGAGCCCTGCTGACGCGACATGGCAAATGCTCCGGAGAATAAAGGTTAGTGTCCAGCCCCTAGATGGCAGCCTTGAGATCGGCCGTTGCGCGATCGACTTCGGCGAAGCTGGGGCGATCTTCGGACATGACCGCCTTGCGGCGAATTCGACGGCGATAACCGGCGGGTAGCCCGATACGTGAGCGAGGAGGCCGGCCTTCATCGAGAGGAAATATTTGGACTCTGCTTCATTGGTATTGCGCAGGGCCTGGGCCATCGGCCAAAGAAGCCGTAGGCGACGAAAACCCCAAGGAAACGTGCCACAAGCGCACCGCCGATCAGGTGGCCGAGGACTTCGGGCGGTTCGGAAATGGCGCCCATGGTCTTGATGACGCCCAGCACAGCGCCACGATGCCCAGTGCTGGAGTGGCATCCGCCAGAGACTGGACGGCGGTTACGACACGCTCGGTTTCCTGGTGGTGGGTCTCAAGTTCTTCGTCCATCAGCGCTTCGAGTTCATGGACCGCGTAGGTGCCCAGCGTGATCATGCGCAGGTAGTCGCACATGAATTCAACCGCGTGGTGGTTCTTGGCAAAGGTGGGAAGCGCTTAAAGAGATCTGACTGCTCTGGATTTTCAATGTGCTGTTCGAGGACCAGAAGTCCCTTGGATTGAACGAGCTTGAAGATCGAAAACTGCAGCCCCAAGAGTTCGACATAGGACTGCTTATTGTAGCGCGGTCCCTTGAACAGAGTGCCGAAAACTCCAAGGCTTTGCTTGAGAATGGCTTTTGGATTGCCGATGATGAAGGCGCCGACGGCAGCGCCAGGATGATGACGGCTTCAAAGGGTTGCCAAAGGACTTCCAGATGGCCGCCCATGGCGGCATAGCCCC
>JACADM010000115.1_pt1 | contig 40538 bp, 49 predicted proteins | sample 7512371 | NCBI WGS metagenome assembly JACADM01 (sample SAMN14389041, study PRJNA612141) | algae metagenome | isolation source: non-axenic algae culture | place: India: Navi Mumbai | collected 2017-01
AAAAAGATTTTGTCATGAATCCAGATGCCGGGAAACGATACTTCCTTTATTTCGGTGCTGTGAATTACGAATGCCATGTGTATCTCAACGGAAAGAAACTCGGGGTGCATAAAGGCGGATTTACTCCTTTTCAGTTCGATGTTTCCGGAAAACTGAATCCGGGAAAGAACTTTGTGGTACTTATGACAGATAACACCCGTAAGAGGGATGAGATCCCTACCATCAACACCGACTGGTGGAATTACGGGGGTATCACCAGAGATGTCATGATCGTGGAAATGCCGCAGACCTATATCGAAGATTACAAAGTACAACTTGCAAAAGGGAGTAAAGACATTATAGAAGGATTCGTCCGTTTGCAGGGCACGGAGAAGTCCGGAAAAGTGACCCTGGAAATACCGGAACTCCAAATAAAATCTTCGTATACCACAGATGAGGACGGTAAGGTCAGCTTCAGGGTTAAAACACGGAAGATGGATTACTGGTCGCCCGAACATCCGAAACTGTACGATGTCATCGTCACTTCGACAGACGATAAAGTAGAAGATAAAATAGGTTTCCGAACCATAGCCACCAGACACCAGGATATTCTGCTGAATGATAAACCGATTTTTCTCAAAGGTATTTCCGTACACGACGAGAACCCTATCCTGGGCGGCAGGTTACGCTCCGAAGGAGACATGCGGATGATGCTCGAATGGGCCAAAGAGCTGGGGTGTAATTATATCCGGCTTGCACATTACACGCACAACGAGACCATGTTGCGTCTGGCCGATGAGGTCGGACTGCTCGTCTGGGCGGAGATCCCGGTATACTGGACCATTTCCTGGACCAATCCGGAAACCTATGCCAATGCCGAAAATCAATTAACTGTCGGGATAGACCGGGATAAAAACAGGGCGAGCATCATCGTATGGTCCGTAGGTAATGAAACACCGGTCACGGAGGAGCGCAATGTATTTATGGGCCATCTTGTAGACAAAGCGAGAAGCCTTGACAATACCAGGCTCATCGCAGCGGCGCTCGAAGTGGAACGCGAAGGCTATACTATAAAAGTAGAAGATCCGCTCGGGGATAAGCTGGATCTTGCCAGTTTCAACGAATACGGCGGATGGTACTGGTCGGAGCCCAAGGAACTGCCTAAGTATACTTTTGACATCAGGTTTGACAAACCTGTCGTTATTTCCGAGTTCGGAGCCGGCGCCCTGGGCGGTTTTCACGGAGACGAAGACACGGTCTGGAGCGAAGAACACCAGGAGCTGGTATATATCAATCAACTTGAAATGCTCGATAAGATGGAAGCACTTCGGGAATGACCCCGTGGATACTTACCGATTTCAGGTCGCCGAGACGTCAACATCCCGTTTACCAGGATTTCTGGAATCGAAAAGGGCTGATATCCAATACCGGGAAGAAGAAAAAAGCCTTCTATATCCTGCAGGAATACTATAAAAACAAAACGGCAGGAAAGCAACGATAATCCTGTTCATACCTTAAAAATATAACATCAATGATACTTAAACTCAGATTTTTCGCCTTATTGATCCTCCTGACTTCCTGTTCCTGTTCCGACGATGAAAAGATCGTTTTTGTCGACGGAGAAGAGAATCGGGAACAAGTTACAGATTCTATGTACCCTACTGCCGGGGAGATCATCCTTGATATGGAAGCCGGTTTTAACCTTGGCAATACCTTTGATAACGGTATTAATACCACCGCATTTTCGGGGATACAACCTATTGTGGACCTGTATAAGAACGCCGGGATGAAACACATCCGGATTCCGGTAACCTGGATGGACCGTTTCGAAAGCCACCTGGCAGATAGTGAAGGTCATGTCGATGTAAATCATCCAAGGTTTCTCGATCTTGTCCAGGTTGTCGATTATGCTGTAGAACAGGATATGTATGTGATCCTGAATACGCATCACGAACACTGGCTTAAAGACCATTACGACGGGTCTGCCGGTTTCGATGACAAATTCCATACCCTGTGGACGGAGATAGCTACCTATTTCAGGGACTACCCGGTGAACCTTGTTTTTGAAGTGCTCAACGAACCGGAAGGAACCCTGGGTGAAAATGATGGTTCGGGGCCTTTTCCGGACCCTACCGATCCCATAGCTCTGGAATATACCAGGAAGGTAAATAAAGTAGGTTATGATGCCATTCGGGCCACCGGAGGGAACAATGCCACCCGCCTGGTAATGGTGGGAACCAACGGACAGGGAAATGCCTTGTATATCGATGAGGTTTATCCCAATAAGGCAAGCCTTCCCGGTGAGGGAACAGATCCGTATCTCGCCATACAGGTACACAGCTACTCTCCCTGGTCGTTTTGCGGAGAAACAGGGAGTAACTCGGCATTTCCCGGGAACTCCTTCTTCGAGAGCGGGGTTCAGGATGTCAGCGTGCATTCAAAATTGCTGAATGTACCTGTGCATTACGGAGAATTCGGTGTCGGGAGAAGCAGCAATACTGCCGAGCGGAACACAGACCTGGTACGAGGATATTACAAAACCATGGCCGATGCAACACTGGGCCAATCCATGTCTTATTGTGTATGGGACGACCGTGGCTGGTTCGGATTGGTCAATAATTCCGGCACTCAATTCACTTACGGAATAGTGCCTTTTATGTTAGGCAATTAAGGATAATTTTCAAAAGAGTTCAATGATCTAAATAAGAGAAGTGTATATTGATTCTTCTAAAATAAGCAACCTTTTTCTAAACTATTAAGTAATGGAAAAAAGGTTGCTTATTATTGAGGAAATGAAGAGGTGAAATTGGCACATGAAACAAAAAAATACCCAAAATTCCTCAACTCCGGGCCATAACGCTTTTACCACTCTTTTCCTGATATAATACACTTGACCTATACAGGTCGCCTGTAGAATACGTTTTTTGTTTGTATTTTGTATATTGTAAAGCCTCAGATATAAATTTGACCTTAACCAATTTAACAGCTTTATGAAAAACATCCTGTTACTCACATTTCTACTACAGACATTACTTTCTACGGCACAAATTCCTGTTACACTACCTGATAACCTCGAGGAAAATGACACAAAATTAAACTATAACGGGAAAAATTTAGAGATAACATGGCCTTTAGCCAATACCAACCAGGCGAGAATAGTCCTTAATCTTGAGCATGGCAAGCCACTGTTTCATACTATGGGAATAGTTGAAAAAGGAAATTTAATAGAAGTAGTACGAGATCTCAACCCTGTTTTTATCATCAATGTCGGAAAAAGAACCTTGAAACCTGAAAATGGCTGGACTATTTTTTTTGATAAAGTGCCTGAAAGACCTTATACCTCTCACGTACTGAAATTCGATAAAAAGAATCTAAAAATCACTAAAGGAGGGCAAAGAACCAAAATCTTAATCGAAGAAATTACGGCACCTGATTTTACAGGGAATATCGAAATCACGATTTATAATGGTCAGGCGTTATTGAATATGGCTGCGGTGGTTTCTACTCCAAAAGATAGTACTGCAATACTCTATGATGCCGGGCTTGTCGGAGAACAGGCCTGGGAAAAGGTATCATTTATCACTACTGACAATCAGCTTCAGGAGATAAGTCCGTCCGTAGGAGACTCAAGCACAAACACGTCGGTGAAGTACCGGACGATCATTGGTAATTCGGAAAAGGGAGCTATTGCCGTATTCCCTCCTCCACACCAATATTTTTATCCTCTGGATGAAGCTTTTAATCTGAAATTTATCTGGTACGGGTCCGGTTATAGAAAAATGATTCCGGAATATGGAATTGGCATCAGGCAGGACCCGGAGGGGGATCGCCGGTTTGTTCCATGGTTTAATGCGCCTCCCGGAACGGAACAACGACTTAACTTCTTTTGTTTACTGGGGGCTAATGGACCACAATCCCTGATCGATGCTGTTAAAGAATACACTCATGCCGACAGTTATGTCCCGTTAGAATCCTATAAAACGATGGCAAGCCATTTCCATAATGAATATATAATGAATGTGGTTATGGCTAAGAAACCCATTCCGGAGAAACCCGAATTTGTAGATGTTTTCAAACAAATGGGAGTGGATATCGTGCATTTGGGCGAGTTTCATTACACGGCCCATCCAAAGGGTCCCGACCCTCAACGTTTATCAGAGCTGAATGCCCTGTTCAAAGAATGCAGCCGCCTGTCTGATGATGATTTTCTCTTGCTTCCCGGAGAAGAACCTAACGAATTTTTCGGGGACACTGGATGGCAATATTCCCAAAACCGGTTTATTGGATAATGAGCAGGGAAGAAAACAAGCCATTTTTTACCAAAGACACAACTTACGGAAACGTATATCGTATAAAGGACAAAAAAGAAATGCTGCGCTTGCTGGAATTGGAGAACGGACTGGCCTGGACTGCACACCCCAGGATTAAAGGTTCTACCGGATACCCTGATCAATATAAAGAAGAACACTTTTTCAAATCCGATTATTTTTTGGGTGGTGCATGGAAAGCAATGCCGGCCGATCTGTCCGAACAAAGATCAGGGCTTCGGGTCCTGGACTTACTGGATGATATGAACAATTGGGGGGATAAGAAGAAAATCATAGCCGAATCGGATCTTTTTACAGTTACTCATGAGAATGAAATGTATGCCCATATGAATGTTAATTATATAAAAATTGATAATTTACCTGAATTTAAAAAAGGTTGGCAACCGGTATTGGATGCCATGACCAAAGGAAGGTTCTTTTCCACAACGGGAGAGATACTGATACCATCGTTTTCGGTAAACACGAAAACTTCCGGACAAACCGCCAAGGTAGTCAAAACCGGAGAGACCAATATTGCTTTAACGGTTGACTGGACTTTTCCTTTAAACTTTGTCGCTATTATTTCGGTGACGGAGAAAAGATTTTTAAAGAACGAATTAATCTTGATGACACCAGGGCTTTTGGGTCCAGGGAATTTCAATTTTCTGTTGATCTCTCCGGCCGAAAGTGGGTACGTGTCGAAGTATGGGATGTTGCCGTAAACGGTGCATTTACGCAAACCGTTTATTTGAGGGACTAAAAGTCACCAACGCGTATACCTACCGGATTTGTGGTAATAAAACATAAATTGGATACTACCCGATAAAATAAAATTATCGTCTCTTTTCTAAGAGATCTAAAGGATTTTTTATCTTTCTTTCGGCGGAATCCAATACATGAATTTAGATTATTGAGATCGTTTTTAAACCTGAACATTTTAAATTAGCACACGTATTTTCAGCAGCTTATAGGAGACGAATGTTTTTCGCTCTCTACGGACAACGGATTTCTTACAGGCCATTTACAGGTCCGTGGATTAAGAGACAACAAAAGATCCTGATCCTTAGCCCCCCTATATATATACTATGCAATAAATGAAATCAGAACTCGAAATAAAAGACAAAACCAGACAGAACGAAGGGCTTAGAATTATGCTTTTCAAACAGCATATCAGAAAGACATATCCACATAAACACAATAGCTATTTTGAAATTATTTACCTGACCAAAGGAAAAGGTATACATACTATAGACACGAAAGAATATGAAATAAAACCCCCTGTAATTTTCACTATACGTAAAGAACAAGTTCATTTTTGGGATATCAAAACAGCGCCTGAAGGCTTTGTACTTATTATAAAAAAATCATATATCGATAACTGTCTGGACAGGGACATCAAACATTTTATTTCGGAATTGAGTGCACAAAACTGTCTTTTCCCGACGGACAATATTACAGTTGATATTTTAAAGGTTTTACTGAACGCCTATGAAGAAAAGACAATACTAAATCGACCTATTGTAGAGGGACTCCTAAAAGCACTTTTGGCAAAATTTCTTGAATCAGTAACACTGAGTACTCCTAAAAGCGGCAACAGTACGATCTTTCAAAAATTTATTGACCTATTAAGCAAAGAAGATAAACTTAAAAACAAGGTAAATCATTATGCTACATTGTTAAACACGACTCCGCAAAACCTAAATGTAATTTGTAGAAAAGAAACAGGGCAATCTTCTTCTGGGATACTTTCAGAACATATTATTAATGAAGCAAAAAGGCTTTTACTCTATACGGACTTTACAGTTAGCGAAATTGCGCACAGACTTGATTTCAAGGATAACTCCCACTTTTCGAAGTACTTTAAAAGACATGTTGGCCTAACTCCGGTGGTCTATAGAAATGACAGTAACTAAATACCATATATTTTTCAAATAGACCATACGTATGGCCATGTGTTGTATAATTTTAGGTCATAAAGAACGTCGCGGTATAAAATGATCACTATCAATGATCTCTTTATAGTTTTGATTATACGGAAACAATAAAGAACAAAATGCACAAGGTAGCCGGTCTACCGGTAAGGTAGCACGGATTAAAACGAGGCATGAAAAATTTTTAGAACATTTTTGAACTGTTGTACTTCCGGAAATGAAAAAGTAGATGAAGAAAAGATACGATGGTTTTCAACAAAAAATGGAATACTGGTAAGCAGTTAAATCAATTACCAAACCATGGAAAAGTAGCCGTATTTAACGTTAAATAATCGTATCAGATATAATGATCTATTAGAACATAAAATGAAAAATTTTAACAGGAAAAATCATTGGAAAACATTTATCAGACCAGGAAACTCCACGAAGTAAGTTGGTATGAACCCATACCCGAAACCTCACTTGACTTTTTAAAGCGCTTTGATGTACCCAAGAGTGCAAAAATTATTGATATTGGCGGAGGAGACAGTTTTCTTTTCGATCATTTGCTTAACAAAGGATTTGAGGATATAACCGTGCTTGATATTTCGGAAGCAGCGATTAAGCGGACAAAAAAACGTCTTGGCAACCGGGCCCGGAAAGTTAAATGGATTATTGCAGATGCAGTTGAATTTCAGCATACAGAACAGTATGACTTTTGGCACGACAGGGCGGCATTCCATTTTTTGACAGACGAACGGGAAATTTCAAACCATATCGATAGGGCACATAAAAGTATTAATAAAACCGGACTTTTGGTCATAGGAACATTTTCGGAACAAGGCCCGTCCAAATGTAGTGAGATTGAAATTAAACAATACTCGGAAAACTCCATGACAGAAAGATTTAGGAGTTTTTTTGAGAAGATAGAATGTATTAACATTGAACACAGAACACCTGTTGACACTGTGCAGAATTTTGTATTCTGTAGTTTCAAAAAACTAAAGACCGTGTAGTATGTTCCAAAAAATAATCAGTTCAGACCATTCAAAAACCACTATTATTATTCGCTTGATGGTTGGTATAGTTTTTCTTTCCGAAGGCATTCAAAAACTCTTGTTTCCTGCTATTCGTGGGGCGGGTAGGTTTGAAAAAATCGGACTTCCGTCCCGGAATTTCTCGGCGCACTGGTCGGTACGTCTGAGATTGTTTGCGGGATATTGATTTTACTTGGTTTACTTACCCGATGGCATGTATCCCAACAATCATCATTATGCTGGTGGCCATTGTAACCACAAAATATGAAGTATTGGTCAATGATGGATTTTGGTCAATGATGCACGGTAGTAGAACTGATTATGCGATGCTTTCAGGAAGCCTTTTTTTGATCATCAAAGGTAGTGGAAAATGGGCTTTGGACAGGTTGATTTTGTGATTGGTCGATTTGGTAATGTGAAATTCTGTAATTTTTTAAATATGAGTTCCGGAAGGCAGAACGAAACTTTAATAGAGAGTTTGAATTTGCTTAGGCAGCTATTGCATGTTTGGAAATTTGGTAAGAAAGATGAAAATATATAATAGCTCGTCAAATGCTTAAATCCAGGATCTTCTACCGGAGCGCTTAAGTAAAAAGTTCGAAATACCGGGATAAAGCAGATTTATTCTCAAGTTAAAAATAGCTGAGAAGGAACCTGAAGAAACAGTATCCCGGCTACAATTGCACAAGCAATCAGAAAACTCCTTGCAGACACCAATTGGAAGAAAAACTGTAGAGTATTCACAAGTTACTTCAAAAAATCATCACCGTATCATCTTATTAACAAATCAGTATATGAACAAAAATTTAAAAGAAGTTGCTTTACTGTTTTTTAAGTTAGGAAGTATTGCTTTTGGCGGCCCTGCCGCTCATATTGCCATGATGGAAGATGAAGTCGTGAAAAAGAGAAAGTGGATGACACATCAGCATTTTCTTGATTTGGTAGGAGCGACCAACCTTATTCCAGGTCCTAATTCCACCGAAATGACAATGCATTGCGGACACGAAAGAGCAGGTTGGAAAGGGTTGATTGTAGCAGGTACTTGTTTTGTTTTTCCTGCAGTTGTTATTACAATGGTTTTTGCCTGGTTGTACCAACAATACGGACAACTTCCGAAAGTTGAACCTTTTATTTACGGAATAAAACCAGCCGTTATTGCCATTATCGTCGGTGCGGTTTACCGCCTTGGGAAAAAAGCGCTCAAACCTGTCCGCAGGGAAGGCGGAAATATAGAACTTGTAATTTGGGAGTATTGACATTGACTGCCTGTCTTCTTGGTGTTCATGAAATTTTAGCATTGTTTGCTTGCGGTTTTCTCGGTTTGGTTTGGCATTTCCTCCGCAACTCCAAAAATAATATCAACGGTTTCATGCCACTTGTCTTATTGCAGTTAACTGCGTCGGCCAGTACGCTAAAAATTCTTTGGACCTTCTTTAAAGTTGGTGCATTGCTATATGGAAGCGGCTATGTTTTGTTTGCCTATCTGGATGCAGAATTGGTCAGTACAGGTTTACTGGCGCGACAAGAGTTGATCGATGCGGTAGCAGTCGGACAATTCACTCCTGGGCCTGTTTCATCAACAGCAACATTTATAGGTTGGCAGTTGAATGGTTTTTGGGGAGCAATTGCAGCTACTGTTGGAATATTCCTTCCTTCTTTTATTTTTGTTGTCATACTCAATCCACTCATCCCAAATATGCGAAAATCGAAAGTTATAGCAGCATTTTTAGACGCTGTGAACATTGCCGCCGTTGCTATCATTGTAGCGGTTTGTATAGAGATGGCAAAGGACACCTTGACCGATTGGCGGACAATTTTAATTGCTGTACTGAGTGTTATTATTGTTTTTGTTTTTAAGAAAATGAACAGTGCATTTATTGTCATTGGCGGAGCACTGGCAGGTTATCTTTTGACTTTTGTATAGAAACCAATGCTTTATAACTAAGTAATTACTCACGGAACTCGTTTAAACTTTTTTCTTTTTGCTGGGTTTGAACTTTTTCGAGGCTAATGCCATAAAAGCAAGATAATTAAGCCCTGTCCAGCTTGCCACGGTAGTATCAAACCTGTTTAGTAACGACCGGAAAACTGCCTCTGCCTGCCGCAGGCATGGCTTCCAGGCATTGGTACACTCCATGGCATAACGGGTCATAGAGTTCTTTGTCAAAATAGTCATCTCTGTCCTTGTTTGCGTTACGTCTGTTGAAGCAGATATTGGCATTGATTTGCTCTTGGGCACAAGCCTGTCGAAAATCTTTGGAATCAAAGCCAGTGGAGAAAGTTCACCCAACAGTCTTTCCAAAAATCACATAGGCACCATTTCCGATTCTAATATATCTTTGTCAGGAACAGAGTGCATAAGGGGTTGGTTTTGATAATTGTACGTTTCGCAACACAAATATCTTCAACCCTATTTTATTTTTAAAAAAAGTTTAAATCATTTTTATAATTCGTTTAGTCTGGCCTGTGCCTCGATCAGTTGTTTTATTTCCGTAGCGGGCACCTTTTGGTCAAACTTAATTTGAATAGTTTTTTTACCTGTTTTATATCCCTTTTCCTCAAGCGTTTTACGTATTTCTGTGGTTAAGGAATCAATACCAAAGCTAACGTGCTTTTTAGCCAGTGAAAACCCGGCAAGGATTCCGTTGTATTTATAGATAGGCACATTCCAACTTATGCCGCCTTCAGCTTTAGGTTCTGTTGTTTCAATCAGATTTTTTAGCTTTACCATAATTTCTTGTGCTTCTTTCGGTGCAGCGTTGATAAAGTCGTCGACATTTTTGGGTTTGAAATCTTCCATATTTATTACATTGCTAATTTTCGATCTGCCGGTCTGAAATACCAGGATACCAGGGTAAGAACCAAAAGTAAAACCGGACCGAAAAGTGTTAGGATAGGGTCTCCAATGGCCAGATGCGAGATGATTGCTCCTGTCATTACAAAGAAAAACCCTGCGTACGCCCATTCCTTTAACAATGGAGCATTCGGGATAAGAATTGCCGTAACACCTAATATTTTCCATACCCCGAGAATGGTCAATACATAATGAGGATAGCCTAAGCTGTTCATACGCTCTACTTCTTCTCTCATCTTTAGGAGTTGTACAATACCTGTGGAAAGCATTCCTAAGGAAAGCCAGGCGGTAGCAATCCAGTAGATTATTTTGTTTCTTTTTTTCATCATCATTTATTTTAAGTTCGACAGCAGATCCTCCAGTTTGTTGTGAGCCATAGTTAAGCCGTATGCAAACGGTAATTTTAATTGCTCTGCACGGTGTTTTTCAGATCTGTAAATAATCTGCATGGTCAGCTTACTTTTGTCTTTGGTTATTTCTTCAAACTCCAAAAATTCGAGTTGTACACCAATCGGCATATCTTGCATTTCAAAAGTTCGTACTATTTCCCGATTATCAATGAGCTTATGGATGGTCCCGTTAGCCTTAAATACCACTTTACCCTCGTGGGAGGTTTCAAATTCATAACTTCCGAGGTTTTTGTTTTCGAGTTTTATCACTTTTGTGCCCATCCACTGCGCAATAAACTCTGCTTCCGTATAGGCCTTGTAGAGTAGTTCCACCGGAAGGTCAAACACCCTGGTGATGGTTAGTTCCTGTTTGCCTTCGGGTACATTGATTTTTGTTTTCTGTTCCATTGTTTATGGTATATTTGATGATGTTTTTTCATTACTGCTTCAAGCGTATTAAAGCGGTCATCCCACATTTTTATGAAGGGTTCAATAAATTCGGCAATTTGTTTGATTCCCTTAGGATTGAGTTGATAGTATATTTCCCGTCCCTTTTGTTCTTGCTCCAATAACTCACATTCGGTAAGGATTTGAATATGTTTGGATATGGTTTGTCTGGAATAATCAAAGTTCTCTGCTATGGCACCCGGGGTCATTGCACTTGCCGCCACTAAGGTTACAATACTTCTTCTTGTCGGATCGGCAATAGCCTGGAACACATCTCTTCTTAATTTCATTACGCAGTCATTTAACTGCAAATATATATGCAGTTATTCAACTGCACAATTATTTTTTCATAAAATTAATTTTAGCATTCGGAATATAGCGGTAACCATGCCGTATAAAATAATTTTCATTTGCAGTTTTTAAGGGTATTTATTTGAAAGCTAACTTGTTCCATGACTAAGAAATATACCAATTTCGATTGTTCTGTTTAATACTTTGAAATGATGTGGAGGAAGTATCCGTTTTTTATTTATCTTTGTTGCTAAGATACTTTTTTACAAAGATATTTATCTGTCAAAATAAATAATGAAAACAAATCAGAATTTCAGTGAAATTAGTCGTGCATATTCCGACACTTCAATGCTAATGCACGAAGCCATAGCCCGAAAAGCCGGGCTTTCCGGAACGGATCACAAGTATCTGGGCTTAATAATGAAAAACGGTGAAATGACTGCCGGTAAAATAGCCGAGGTAACGGGATTGACAACAGGCTCGGTAACGGGGTTAATAGACAGGCTTGAAAAAAAGCAACTTGTACGACGTAAAGCGGATAAAAACGACCGTAGAAAAGTTTTAATTGTTCCTGATGAAAAAAAAGCGATGGAACTCCTTCAACCCATTTTTACCGAATTACAAAAAAGAACTCAAGAGCTCATTGATACATTTTCTCAAAAAGAACTCGATGCGATAATGAGCTATTTGCTATCGGCAACAGAAATAATGAAAACCCTGACCAACGATTTAAAAAAGTAAAACAATGAACATTACCGAAAGTTATTTATGGCGAGCGGAATTGTGGATGCTAATTACTTTATTATCCTATTTTTAATGAATGGAGCACAGATTTTTGAAACTGCTGTCTTGGTACCAAAATGGACAGCAAATCCACCCGAAACATTCTCCCTGTTAGTCAACAAAAAAGGTGTGGGGTTAAAGCTTTTTTGGATCATCCTCCATTCGTTGCACGAACTTACGTTTATCCTGGCGATCGCTTTTTGCTGGAAAATAATTCCGATAAGGAACGGATTGTTAATCATCTTTGCCATACATTTTGCGATGAGGGTTTGGACACTTTCCTACTTTGCAACAAACATTATTGAATTTCAAAAAGTAGCTGAAGGTCTGAGCTCAACAACAGATGTGGTAAAACGGGTTAATTTGTGGCAAATCCTGAACTATATCCGTGTGGCTGTTTTTGTCGCCTTATCAATTGGATTGATCCCCTTGTTCCTGAAGTTATCAAACATAAAGAACCACTGAAAAAGCTGAAGATACGGGTTGACCTTTTCAATTTTATAGGGAGACCAGGTGATCCGCATGATACTAAAGAATAAAATGGTAAGAATTCATTAATAAAATATTCAATCCAACGGAAAAAGAAACAACGGGTCCTGCCCGTTTAATTTTGATAGGCCCCGGATGAAACGAAAACCGGAAACAGACCCGGACCCGCTTTATTTTCATCCTATGGTATAATCGGTTATGGTGTAAAATGAATAAAAAACGAATTATGGAACAGTTTTTAAAAGAATTATTTGAATATAGTCATCATTTCAATCAAAAATTATCTGATATTTTTATAGACAGGCCAGACAAGACATCTGAAAAGGCGGTAAAGTTGTTCAATCATATTTTGAATGCTCACCAGATCTGGAACAATAGAATCCATCCTGAACAATCAACTTTTGGCGTTTGGGAATTACACGACATAAAAGATTTAAAGAGCATTGATAAGACAAACTACGAACACTCCTTACAAATACTTGACAAATTTGCCTTGTACGACCATGTCGAATACACAAACACGAAAGGACAACCATTCAATAAGAATGTTCTAAACATTTGTTTTCACATTATCAACCATTCGACATATCACAGAGGACAAATTGCAACAGAATTCAGGCTGAACGGACTTGAACCTTTGGTTACGGACTATATCCACTATAAAAGCTAATATGGTTTTCTGTTGATTTGTAACAGGAACAAGACCGGTGGGTATAGTACAGACAGCATACAAACTATAGGAAATTCTTCCGGTTGATGATCATTTTCAAACTTTTCAGAAAAGAAGACCGCAGATTGAGATCAATCGCTTTATGATTATTTCTCTTTTATTTTTTCTCTATGTTTTGAACCAAAAGAAAGCAAAGCATTTATCACCGGATTAATTCTTCAGCGTATTTTGTAGGAGCGTAAGAGACCGTGACAGGTTTTGTGTTATTTACAGTTCTGGTAATTAACAAATTGTCCTCAAGCTCCTGCAATTGTTTGGATAGAACTTTTGGAGTAATCCCAACAGACATTTCCTGTAAATCTTTGAATCGCATGGTTTGATACGTATTCAGATGGTATAAAATGCAAAACTTCCACTTTCCGCCCAAAAGTTCGATAGCATCTTTTATAGCCAATATGTCTTCCTTGCTTATATCTTTATTAATATCCATAGATAGTCACTTTCCTAAAGGGAACCAATAGTAAATATAAATCTAATATATAATAGTTTTGGGATGAAAATAAAAATCCTTAAACAATGAAAATAACGGTTATAGCCAACATTTCCGCTAATGGAAGAATTTTATTATCTGATAATCCTTATTATCCATTGCCACCGGTCGCTATGGATTTTTACTTAAACCATGCGAAGCAAATAGGAAATCTTGTCATAGGTTTAAAAACATTTGAGGAGTTTAAAAATTTCCCTCAGAAAGTAAAAGAGCTTTTTAAAGGAATAGAAATTATAGTATTAGCAGGAGAAGAAAGGATCTCTGAAAAATTCAAGTTCGTTGGAAGCCCTGAAGAAGCTGTTGCCTATGGCTTATCTAAGGGATTCAAGGAAATCGCAATCGGCGGTGGCGGAGGTACCTTTAATTCTTTTATTGACCAAAAATTAGTAACGGATATTCATTTTAATATCCACCCCTTAATTACAGGAGAAGGTACTGTTTTAGGAAGAAATAATAGGTTAAACTCGAAGTTTGAATATAAAGAATATATGGGAGAAAGTGGTTGTGTACAATTGCACTTAACTAAGAAATGGTGAAATAAGCAGAGAAATACTTTAGGCTTTAACAGGACAATAATATGGCAGGGATAAATACAAAACTATTCATAGATCGGGTTAGATTTTAAACAAATCCGCAGGAAATTTGATTTGAATTTAAAATCCCGGAAAAAATGAAAATTGTATTAGCATGTTCTCTGGTAAATATAGGAAAACCATTGTGAAGGTCCCAGGGCTGTACCACCTTCATGTGTTTTTGGTGAAGTCTGCAATGTTTATGATTCATCCTGAGGTGGCTATCGGAAGAGTCCGGAAGAAAGTAATTGTGTCAAAAACGATTATAATAATGCACATTTCCAGGATTGGAGGGTAGTGGAAAGCCTGCCTGCGTACAGAAGCGTAGGGGAATGGCAGCAGAATTGGTTACTTCTGAATTGTTTAGAATTTTTTAATAGTTTTTATTAATTTGGGAACTGTTTTTCAGAGCCATATTCTTGTTAATGATAAAACCAGTCTTACCTTGTACCATGGCAAAAGTCTCTTCTTCGCCCGGTTGGGATAAGAAATTAAATTTAAAGTAATGTATTGATTATCTGGTGTTTATACAGTGTTGCCAATAGTCTTTTTCGAAATGGAAAAATTAAGTAAATGAAACACATTTTTACAACCCTCTATCTTCTGCTGATATTCGCGGTTTCTTCTTTTGCTCAGGAAACTAAATCTTCTGACAATATCTATCAGATTCAAGATAGTTTACTGATACCAACAAAAAGCGGAATTGACATTTCGGCAACCATAGTCCGAAAACAAACCAATACGCAACCATTACCGGTTGTTCTTTTTTACACAACGTACTATCAGGGAGAAGGAGATAGCTTTTTCGCAAAATTATCGGCTGATAGAGATTATGTTGGAATTGTCGCTTATGCTCGGGGAATTAGGACAGATATAAACCATTATGTCCCTTATGAAAATGAACAAACAGATATTTACGATATTATAGATTGGATAAGCAAACAAGAGTGGTGCAATGGAAATGTTGGTATGTATGGTGGTAGTTACACAGGGTTTTCGCAATGGGTAACGGTAAAAAATATTCATCCAGCACTTAAAACCATTGTTCCACAAGTGGCTGTTATGCCAGGTTATGACACTCCTATGGAAAATAATGTCCAAATGAATTTGGGGTTATATTGGGCAAATGACAATATTTATAAAAAAGAACCCATTAGAAGAAGTTTGCCTTTTGAATGGTTTAATAATGGTGTAGCCTGGAAACATCTCGACAGTTTGGCCGGATATAAAAACGAGATATTTCAAAATTGGCTACGACATCCCGGTTATGACAATTATTGGCAATCATTGGTTCCGACTCCGGAAGAGTATACAAAAATCAATATTCCTGTCCTGACGACAACAGGATATTATGATGGTTCACAAATCGGTGCTGTTCAATATTTCAAACTTCACCATAAATACAATAAAAAAGCAAACCACTATTTTGTAATTGGACCTTATGATCATTGGGGAGGACAAGCCAAAGCAGCAAAAAACCTAATGGGGTATGATATTGACAGTGTTGCGAACGTGAGCATGCGGGAATTGGCTTATGACTGGCTTGATCACATATTAAAAGGCAAACCAAAGCCTGAATTGCTGAAGGACAAAGTAAACTATCAGGTGATGGGGACAAATGAATGGAAACACGCTCCTTCTTTGCAAGCCATGAATAACGACACGATAAGATTGTATTTAGACCATAAAAAACTTACAATTCATAAGCCGAAAAAGAAAAGATTTGAAGAACAATCAGTAGATCTTAAAGACAGGGAAAATCAAAATAATTATTACACTCCTGAAATTATTTTTGACACATTAGATGTAAGCAATGGATTAGTCTTCACATCGAAACCTTTTGAAAAAGACTTTTCGGTAAACGGGGCATTTACGGGAAACCTGTGTGCAACCATCAACAAAAAAGATATGGATGTTTCCATTGCTTTGTATGAGCTGATGCCAAACGGAAAATATTTCTTCCTTACCCGATATGTGGGTAGGGCAAGCTATGCTAAAGACAATTCAAAACGACAGTTATTACAACCTGGTAAAAAAGAGCGTATTCCATTTGACAACACCAGGTTTGTAAGCAAAAAAATAACTAAAGGTAGCCGACTTTTGATTTTGCTCAACATCAATAAGCATCCGTTTGAAGTAATCAACTATGGTTCGGGAAGACCTGTTTCAGACGAAACTATAAAGGATGCAGGTGAACCATTACAAATTAAATGGCACAATGAAAGTTATATCGAAATCCCGATATGGAAGAATAAGAAGAACTGACAAAAACATCAGCCATCGACAATGGCTGTTTGTGAGATTTACAGACATCGTTTCACTTGTTGAGTTGTAGATCAAGTCGATAATCTTGAACTCGGAGCCGTTCTTGTGATCCATCGTATGTTTCACTAACTTCTTTTCAAAGTGGAGTTTTATCGGATAATGCGTTGATACTATCCATGGGGTTTTACCATTTAGGGAGCTGTGGGACCTGAGACAATGATAATGGAATTTACATTGCGATAGCAAGCTGGAGGAGTTCCTGGGCCTTTATGTTTACCGTGGGATAGAATTCGTCAAGGTCAGTCAGTGTGGCTGAGGCCGCTCAACCTTTCCATCCGAGTGGGGAGAACGTGGCTTAATAGGCCGGAATTTGATACCATACTTCATCAATCAGTTTTCCATCCAGGTCGTTTCTTAATATGATATGATAACATAAAGCTATGGAAACGATCTTTATGAATCACACAGCTACAGCAGCAACTGACATTTCAAAAATATTTAGCCGAAACAGAAAAGAATTTCAAGTCTCCTGACATACTGCTGTCATAATGTCTAATTAATTTAGCGGTGTAACTTAAAAAAATGATGAAATGAAATTAGCATCAATTAGAATAATTACTTCTAAAATTGAGGAACTGATAAAATTTTACGAGAAAGTAACAGGAATACCGTTAGTGCGATACACACCGGATTTTGCTGAACTTCAAACCCAATCTGTAACATTAGCAATAGGCAGCACCAGCACCTTAGAATTATTCGGAGGAGACCATGTTGCGCAAGCAGGTCATAATCGCAGTGCCATAATAGAATTTCGAGTAGAAAATGTAGATAACGACTATGATAGATTAGCTGATTATCTCGAAAATTGTATAGTTCAAAAACCCACTACATTACCATGGGGAAATAAATCATTTTTGTTCAGGGACCCTGATAACAACCTTGTAAATCTGTTCACACCTGTTACGCCCGAAGCTATACAGAAGTTTGATCGGACACCTGTCTAAAAAGGAAAACACTACCGTAACAAATAGTAAAACCCTGTAAATTCTACAATTTACAGGGTTTTTTTGATACTCTTGGAAGAGTTTTAAAGTGACCTCGGCAGGATTCAAACCTGCAACCTTCTGAGCCGTAATCAGATGCGCTATTCAGTTGCGCCACGAGGCCTTTTTGCGGGTGCAAATATATTCTTTTTTATATGGCATACAAAGAAAAAACGATGAAAATTATTCTGATGCCCGTTAACTTTAAAATACACTGGCTGTTACGTGTCAAAAAAAATATACGATTCTCAATCGCGTTACAAATTTATGGAATTATCCGTAATTTGTATGGCATAAATGAAAAACGTTAAAAATGAAGTTTGGAAAAGTAGATCATCCGGAAACCGTAGATTTTTCTTTCCCCGAAGACCATCCCGCAACCGCGGGGGTGTTGGCCGGTAATGATAAAGGAAAGCCTGCTAAAATCTATGTCGGTTGTGCCAAATGGAACCGTCAGGATCTGAAAAACTTTTACCCGAGAGGAACCAAAGACGAGCTGGCTTACTACGCGACCCAATTTAATGCCATTGAAATGAATGCGACCTTCTACAGGAATTTCCGCCGTCGCAATTTGATTCATGGTATGAGAAAGTGCCGGAAAATTTCCGTTTTTTTCCGAAGGTAAACCAGATGGTGAGTCATATGAAAAGATTGCTCGACGTTAAGGGCCCGGTAGACGAATACCTGGATGGCGTGGTACATCTGAAAGAAAAACTGGGAACTGTCTTTTTGCAGATGCACAACAATTTTGCCCCCAAGAATTTTGACAGGGTAGTGAGCTTTGTCGAATACTGGCCGAAGGAAGTGCCGCTTGCCCTGGAGTTCCGGCATACCGATTGGTTCAACGATACCAGGGTTTCCGAAGAACTGTATCATCTGCTCGAAGAGAATGCTATGGCCAATATCATTGTCGATACTGCCGGAAGAAGAGATCTCATGCACATGAGACTGACCAATAATGAAGCTTTTGTGCGGTACGTAGGTGCAAATCACGAGAGCGATTATGACAGGCTTGACGACTGGGTCGGAAGATTGAAAAAATGGGTAGATGAAGGCCTGGAGCATATTCACTTTTTTGTACATCAGAATCTGGAGAATGCCTCCCCTTTGTTATCGGCTTACCTGATCGGGAAACTCAATGAAGAACTGGGGAGTAGCCTGATTATTCCGCATACGCTGGTCGATGCACAGCAAAAGCTGTTTTAAAGTTCTTTTATAAATTTCGCGTCATTGCAGGGATGAAATGCGATAAAAATTAGGTTAAACTATTGCGAAGTACAATCAGGTATGTTAACTTTGTAATCAGATGTATTGTTATTTGCAGGTATGAGTGATATTACAGAAATTGTTGATTCTCTTGAGAATAGGGTTAGCAGATTGCTTCACAAAATGGAGATTTTGAAGCAGGCTAATCTTAAACTTACGGAAGAATTGGCAGATTCCGCAAAGGTCATAAGGGAAAAAGAGTCCGTTATAACGGGTGGGAAGAGAAATATAATGCACTCAAACTGGCTAATGCAATGTTGGGCAGTAATGAAAGCAAAACTGAAACTAAGCTTAAGATAAATACTTTAATACGGGAGATCGATAGCTGTATAGCACAACTCTCGGAATAATACTCTGTAAAAACCGTGTATGGATAAGCTCAGAATAAAGATTTCGATAGCAGATCGCGTCTATCCGCTTACCATAGACCCGGACCAGGAAGAAGGGTTGCGAAAAGCGGCAAAGAGTATTGAAGGGCTTGTAAAACAGTTCGAACAGAATTATGCCGTTAGGGACAAACAGGATGTGCTGGCCATGTGTGCCTTACAGTTTGCCTCGCGGCTGGAACAGGAAAGTATAAATGAAGAAAGAGGAGACGAAGAAGTAAAAGAACGTCTTGAGGCGTTAAACGAACTGCTTCAATCCAAACTTAGTTCATAAAAACGAAGTTCTTTAAATAACATAAAGGTACTGCCTACATTGGTGTAATTGTTTGATAAACTCAACGCTATTCAATTAGAAAGGGTGAGTCTCGGTTGTAAAAGCATGCCGTTTCCGGTTTTTCCGGATGAACGGATCCTTGATCAGCCGGTTAACCCTAAACTTGTTTTTGGGAGTTTATACATAACCCTTGCCGATGTAGGCTTTTTTTTTAAAAGCGAAAACAAGATGGATACAACTATGATTATTGTTGCGGGTATAATTGGCGTGGCCCTGGGGCTTTTCATCGCCAAAATTATGGAAAAGAAAAACGCCTCTAAAATATTGGCAGGAGCCAAAAGAGAAGCGACATCCATTGTAAAGGAGGCCAAAACAGAAGGAGAGAGTATAAAAAAGGATAAGATATTCCAAGCCAAGGAAAAGTTTCTGGAGTTAAAGGCAGAACACGAGAAAGTCATTGTAGCAAAAGACAAGAAGATCGCCGAAATAGAAAAGAGAACACGCGATAAAGAGGCACAGGTAACGGGTGAACTGACCCGAAATAAAAAACTCAACGATGAACTCGAAACTAAACTGAAGGATTATGAGTACAGGGTGGAGATCCTGGACAAAAAGCAGGCAGAGGTAGAGAAGCTTCACAAGAGCCAGGTAAAGCAACTCGAGATCATATCCGGACTGCCGGCAGAAGAGGCAAAAAGCCAGCTTATAGAATCGCTGAGAGCTGATGCCAGAAGCGATGCTATGAGCTATGTGCAGAATACACTGGAAGAAGCCAAGCTTACCGCGCAGCAGGAGGCCAAAAGGTCATCATCAATACCATACAGCGTATAGGTACGGAAGAAGCGGTAGAAAACTGTGTTTCCGTGTTCAACCTGGAGTCCGACGATATCAAAGGTAGGATCATCGGCCGGGAAGGACGTAATATACGCGCTTTGGAATCCGCTACGGGTGTAGAGATCATCGTAGACGATACCCCGGAAGCCATCATATTGTCCTGTTTCGATTCGGTACGAAGGGAGATCGCCCGTTTGTCACTTCACAAACTGGTTACCGACGGACGGATACACCCTGCGCGTATCGAAGAAGTGGTACAGAAAACAACCAAACAGATCGAAGAGGAAATTATCGAAGTAGGGAAAAGAACGGTTATAGATCTCGGTATTCACGGACTCCATCCAGAACTGATAAAAATGGTAGGACGTATGAAGTACCGTTCTTCTTACGGACAAAACCTGTTGCAGCACTCCCGTGAAGTGGCTAAGCTGTGCGGGGTAATGGCAGCAGAACTCGGTATAAACCCTAAACTGGCGAAACGGGCAGGATTGCTTCACGATATAGGAAAAGTTCCGGAATCCGAAACCGAAATGCCGCACGCTATACTCGGTATGGAGTGGGCGGAAAAATACGGGGAGAAACCGGATGTTTGCAATGCCATAGGGGCACACCACGATGAAGTGGAATGAAATCGCTTATAGCACCTATCGTACAGGTTTGTGATGCCATCAGCGGTGCAAGGCCCGGAGCGAGACGACAGGTATTGGATTCTTATATACAACGCCTCAAAGACCTCGAAGATATCGCATTCGGTTTCCACGGTGTTAAAAAGGCGTATGCCATACAGGCCGGTAGAGAATTACGCGTTATCGTAGAGAGCGAAAAGGTAAATGACGATAAGGCAGCAGAACTCTCTTTCGAGATTTCACAGAAGATCCAGACCGATATGACATATCCTGGACAAGTGAAAGTTACCGTGATCCGCGAAACGAGGTCGGTGAATATTGCCAAGTAAGAAGAAAAGAAGTTAAAAGATAATGAAAACGGGGCCCTGTCTTGCACAGGCCCCGTTTTGTTTTTTGTCAGCAAAGCAGGCCTTAAAGCGTATGGTGGAGGCTGAGCTGTAATTGTCCTTTGTCGACCGTATTGGTAGATTGCCGCATATATCCGGCCTGTACCCTAAGCTGATCGGTGATGCTGTATCCCAGTGCCGTATACAGGCGGTTTCTGTCGAAAATCTCTACCGTATTTCCATGGCCCGTATCTTTTTGTCCGTTGATAAAAACTTCGTTGTACAAGGCAATATAAAACCGCACCCTGATCAAGGGTAGTACGGTTTACCGGGACATTCAGGAAGAGGTTATATCGGATCCTGGTCCGGAAATCCTGATTTTCAACCCATCGCTGTTCATAACGGAAACGGTGGGTCAGGTGAAACCGGTCCGCAAGTCGGTGTGGAAGCAAGGCTTCCTGGTACACCCTGCTTCTTTACGGGTTGTACCGGAAGAACCGTAAGTGCCTGATAATATATAAGCATAACCAAGAGTAAATTTGATATTGGCTTTTTTCGGCTCGTATGTCGCTCCCCCGCGTAGGAGAAGCTGCTCCAGGTCGCCTATCATATCCCAGTTCCGGTATTGGAGATCTCCCTGAAGACCAAATCTGCTGTTTTGAAAGGTAGTATTCCAGAAATACATATACCATGCGCCTGTTTCGTTTTCATTGACCTGAGCAGTAGCATGGTCAGGAAATAAGAGATAAGCGATCAGAGCAAGGAAAAAGACTGTTTTTCTCATAGGTATTTAACGTTTGTGAGTTATATGGATACAGGTCAGGTGGTGGTATTGTAGGCTGTGGAAGGCAAAGCAATGCCATGCGGTTTGGACAGGAGTAATCCTGTCTACGAGCGTTGTATACAACCGCTGAAGGAAGGGGGAAACCCGGAATCGGGGAAACGGATCTTAATCCATTTCCCTGAGTTGCGCGAGTTTTGCTTTCCATAAAGAAAGTGTTTCTTTATGTCGGTTTATATTCTTGTTGACTTCCCTGACGATAGGATTGTTGTCATCGGCATTGATAAACTGGAGGTTGTTTTCCAGCTGACGGATTTCGCCTTTGACTTCGTCGATCTTACGACGGATGAAAATGATCTCGTTATTGATGAGGTCTTCCTGATCGGCATTGGCGAGTACTTCCAGTTTATTACCGTATTTGATAAGTTCGATGTCGCGTTTGGCAACATTCAGTTTCTTGAAGAGCGCGTCGATAATCTTGTTGAATTTCCCTTCTATATTCTTTTTAAAGTAAGGGACACGACCGTAAGTGCGCCATTCGGAAATAAAGTTTTTCACCGTTTCGATATCCTCATCGTGATTGCCGGTAAGCTGGAATTCCCGCAGTCTGTCGAGCAGGGCTTCTTTGGCATTATAGGCCTCCGTTTCTTCCTGGCTGCCGTCCTGCTTATGCTTGTGAAGCCTGTCGAAATAATGGTTACAGGCCGCTTTGAACTCTTTCCATATCCGGTCCGAGTATTTGCGGGGTACATGTCCGATCTTTTTCCAGTCGGACTGTATTTTTTTCATAAGTGGAGTGACGACTTCCCAGTCGTCACTATCCTTGTTTTCCTGTGCTATACGGATGAGCTCCTGTTTTTTGGCCAGGTTGTCCTGTTGGTCTTTTTTCAGGGCTTTGTAGAACTCATTCTTCCTGCGATTGAATTTTCGTACTGCTGTTTTAAAGGCTGTCCAGGTCTCTTCGTTTACTTTTCTGGGTACTCTTCCTGCATTAAAGAAGGCTTCCCGGAGTGCTTCCATCTCCTTGATCTGTCTTTGCCATTGGCTATGAGCGTCGATCTCGTTGTTTGCAATATCATTGATTTTCGCAATTATTTCTTCTTTCCTCACGAGATTCTGCTCATGGATCTCATCCATGTTCCTGAAATAATCCTGCCTTCTTTCATGGATGGCCCTTGTAGCTTCGCTGAAACGGTTCCATACGTCTTCCCGGTGTTCGCGGTCTACCGGACCGATTTCTTCCTTCCAGATTTTGTGCAGGGACTGCAACTCCCGGAATGCCGTATTGATGTCGGGTATTTCTGCCAGTTCTTCCGCTCTTGCTATCAGCTTCTCCTTTTCTTCCAGGTTGTGTTTGAAGTCGAGGTCCCTGAGGTCGCGGTTGATATCGAGAAAATCGTAGAAACGCTCCACATGGTGCTGGTAAGTGCGCCATACGTCATTGTAGTTCATACGGGGGATAGGCCCCGCTACTTTCCAGCGTTCCTGCAGCTCTTTGAAATGTTTGTAGGTGGTATTGATGTCCTCTTCCACATTGATAAGTCCCTTGAGCTCCTCTATGATCTCCTGTCGTTTGGAGAGGTTGTTCTTCAGGTTCTGCTCCAGGTTTTTGTAGTAGGCATTACGCTTTTCCCTGTATTCGCCATAAACCTTGTTAAATTTCTGTTTTACAGGACTGGTGTAACGAAAATCTATTTCATTTCCACCATCGTTAAGAAATTCTTCCTTCTTTTCTTCGAGCAGTTCCTGGTACTTCAGGTCAAATTCGTATTTAATACCGTCAACATGTTCTTTTATCGCCTGGATTTTTTCGTTTTTAATGAGTTTTTCCAGTTCGTTGACCAGTTTGTCCATATTCATGGCGTGATAGTCCAGTACCGGGATAGAATGCCGTTTTGCATTGTCCTCGTCTCGGCATCTTCGGCATTGGATTCGTCTATCTCGTTGAGAACCTCCGCATCGTTTACTTCCACGGCATCCGGGCTTGCCTGGCCTGCTGTCTCCTCCGTCTTGTTTTCCGCCGCTGTTTCGGGAGTAGTCGTCTGCTCTACGGCAATTTCTTTATCTCCTTCGATATGGTCGGAAGCATCATTCTCCTCTGCATGGTGCAGGTTGCTGTCTTTTTGGTCTAACATCTTAAAAATGTTTAGGGTTCATCATCACTTTAGAACGTGAAAGATACTAACAACTCTCAAAATAGCAAAACTTTTAAAGCTTTTAGAAAGCCCTAAAGGTAAAATACAGGCATGTTTTTTAGGGAAACGATGATTTGGGTAGGAGGGACTCCTGGGTGGGATTGATAGTTCGTGGTTTGGTCATTGGCAGTTCCGTAGTGGGAATACCGGGGTGTCGTTAATGGGGTACCAGGTTCATGGGTTAATGAGAAGTGAAACTCCGGAATAACGGAGCAACTCCTTAACTCCATAGACCAAATAACTCAAAAACCAATCACAGTAGCCCGAGCTCACCGTTTTCAGCCTTTATCTTAATTCCGTGTGCTTTGCGTTACCCTTTACCTCGGAGGAGTATTCCAGATCTCCCAGGCTTTCTCGGCCTGAAAACGAAGCATCTGCAATCCGTTACTGGTAGTTGCTCCTTTTTCCTTGCCTGCTTTCAGAAACGAGGTTTCTGCCGGGTTGTAAATAAGGTCATACAGCAGGTGTTCCGGTCCTATGAGATCATAGGGGAGCTGCGGTCTGTCCTCGACGTTCGGAAAAGTTCCCAGGGGCGTACAGTTGATGATCACCGTATGAGACCTCATGATCTTTTCGTCGAGGTCGTAATAAGAAAACTGTCCTTCTTCCGGTTTACGCGAAACAAAAGTATAGGCAATACCCAGTTCTCTAAGACTGAATGCAATAGCTTTTGAGGCTCCTCCCGTACCGAGGATCAGTGCTTTCCGGTGGTCTTTTCGCAATAAAGGTTGTAAGGAAGCCTGGAAACCGTAATAATCGGTATTGTATCCTGTGAGTTTATCCTTTTCGATCTTAATGACATTGACAGCACCGATCTCTTTCGCTTTGTTGCTCAGTCCCGAGAGGTACGGTATAACAGCCTCCTTGTAGGGAATAGTGACATTACAGCCCATAAGATCGGGGTGTTCCCGGAGGGTCTCCGGAAATTCACGGATATCCTGAAGGTCAAAATTGACATAGGTATGATCCGTAAGTTGTAATTTTTCAAATTTTTCCCGGAAATAAACCTGGGAGAAGGAATACGATATGTTTTTCCGATAAGTCCGAATAGTGGCATATATTCTTTTTTTGTTCGGAGCCCTGCCGGAGCGGCATTGTGTTTAAGGGCCGTTTAGCAAAAAGTTTAGGTGTTGATCCTTTTAGTGTACCTCCCGTACCATTCCAGGGCAAGTACGATCAAGACTCCAAATATAATAAAACCTATGGCTCCCCAGGTATCAGGGGAAGAAAAATCGGGAATATATCTTTCGTAGTTCTGTATAATACGGTGCCCTTCACTGTCCAGGATATAGCTGCCGTTTTCGTGCATCCTGTACATCGTTTTTTTCCAGGGCCAAACGACCCCGAGCGATCCCGTAATAAAACCTATGATAATAGCCGTAGTTATATTTCTGAAATGTTTGAGAACGTAGCTCAGTAAATGGGAGAGGGTTACAAGTCCGGTCGCCGATCCGAGGGTGAATACGGCGAGTATCGTAAGAATGTTCAGCCGTTCCTGGTTTTGCAGGAAGGAGAAATCGCCCCGGAATATTTCGGCCATGGTATCGTACAGCGCATTGACCGAATCGACGAGCAACAGTACGTAATTTCCCAGCAGGATGAGTATAAAAGAGCCGAAAGCCCGGGAGTGTCATCCCGGAAACACTGATAATCCCGCACAGAAAGACGAAAAACAGGTTGGTGTTTTCCCTTGCCGGACTCAGGAAACTGATCGATATCCCGGCGATAAGCCCTATAACGGCGGATACCACGGTTTTGCGGTTCCAGGAAAATCCCCGGGAGATGTAGTAGATCGACCCGATGATCATTCCGAAAAAGGCAGCCCAGACATAGAGTTCTTTCCGGGCAATAAAATAATCGAGTATCCGGGAAACGCTGAAATAGCTGACCAGCATACCGAAAATAAGAAGCCCCAGAAATTTTCCGTTGATATAGCGGTAAAATGACCTGAACCTCCCGTTAATGAGAAGTTTAAAGGCCTTCAGGTTAACTTTTTGAAGCGAATAGATAAATTCCTCGTAAAATCCGGCTACAAAAGCTACAATACCACCGGATACGCCGGGCACCTTGTTGGCGGCCCCCATAGCGAGTCCTTTGATGACCAGAAAGATCTGGTCGCCTGGTGTTCTGTAGCTGTTCATTAGCTTTTCTGGGCTTTTACGGCAATTTTTTCCAATAAATATATGGTAAAAAACCCTGCCAGTGCAAGTAGACATGCAATAAGCAGCTGGCTGTCTCCGTCGACATGGAAAGGAGAGATACTGCGCTGCAATACGGGTACTTCCTGCTGGTGTGAGTTGATACGCCAGGTCAGGGTCTCTTTCCAGGGCCATATCTTGTTGAGTGACCCGATCATAAAACCGGTGAGCAGCGCAAGAGTGGTGTTTTTATGATGTTTGAACATCCAGTGGAGCGCTCCCGAAAAAACCTTAAGGCCCAGCAAGGCACCAATACCAAAAACGGCAAGTTTGGAGAATGCCTGCCCCAGTACCTGCATATTTCCTTCAAACAAGCCTTCCCGTAACTGATTGATCGTGTTGATAACAATCTCGTACGAACCCATAAGCAACAGGATAAATGCTCCGGAAATTCCGGGCAGGATCATGGCAATGATGGCAATAAAACCCGAAAGAAAAAGATAGGTATAACCATCGGGGGAAGATACCGGATGTGCAACGGTGATGTAATAGGATACGATACCACCCAGTACTGCCGCTATAATTACTTTTGCCGACCAGCGGGTAATTTGTTTTCCTATAAAATAAATACTGGCGATAACCAGTCCGAAAAAAAACGACCATACGGCGATGGGATGGGTGTCGAGTAACCAGCTTATAAACCGTGCCAGGGAAAATATACTGATAGCGATCCCGGTGACGAGTGCCAGCAGGAAATTCCCGTTAATACTGGTCCACATGGCTCTGAAGCCACTTTTTTTCCATAGTTTAAGTGAGGAAAAGCTGATATTGTTGATAGATTGTATCAGCTCCTCGTATATCCCGGAAATAAATGCTATGGTTCCCCCCGAAACGCCGGGGACGACATCGGCGGCTCCCATAGCCATTCCTTTAAGAGTGATGATCAGGTAATCCAGTAGCCTTCTTTGCATGTGCTGTTCTTTGACGAACAAAAATAGGTAATTTTAAATAGAAGCCTTTTTAAAATCTGTTATAAAATTCTTAACGGTCTTACTGTCAAATACCGATGGGAAGAGCTCTTCCAGGATAATCTGTTCGTCGTAGTTATCGGTAAGTGCATTTTTCAGATGCGAACGTCCTTTACGGTAATCGGACAGGGTAAAATAGAGGCCTGCGATACGGTATTCCAGACATGCTTCCTTCGGGTAAAATTCCAGGGCCTGCAACATCACGTGTACTGCATTTTCGAATTCCCCTATTTTTACGAGGATGTCACACCATGAAGTCCAGGTCTGGAGCTCGTAATTTCCGAGTTCTATGGTTTTCTGGTACGAGATGTCCGCTTCCTCGTAGAGATGCAGCTGTTTGTTGATCTCCGCACATCGCTTCCAGTAAGCGATGTTCTCACTGTCGATATTAAGGGCCTTGTTGATATAATACTTGGCTTTCTGGTAATTGAATTGTTTCAGGTAAAAATCGGTAATAGCTATCCAGCCCTTATCCAGCAGAGGGTCTTCATGGACGGTTTTGTAATAATACTGCTTGGCAATATTGTCATTACCGAGTTTTTCGTGACATTTTCCTATGCGCAGGTATGCAAAAGAGGTGGGGTCGTCCAGGCCGAGGGTAAGCTCGTAGTTGGCTATGGCTTCATTGTAGCGGCCGAGTTTTTCCAGTACTTTTCCTTTTTCCAGGTAAGCCCCTATGAACGTGTCGTCCGAAATGATGGCAAAATCAAAAGCGGCAAGGGCCTCCTTCAGCATTTTTTTGTGAAAGTACTGTTTTCCTGCTTGGTGCCAGCCCACTTCACTGTACGGGTTACGTTCCAGGTAAGTGTTCAGGTATGAAATGGCTCCGTCGTGATCTTCGAGAAAATCAAAACAGTAAATAATATTGTAAAGCGCCGGGTAGTCTTCCGGGTCTTCGTCGAGACATTTTATAAAACAATCCTTGGCCTCGGCATACTGATCCAGAAAAAGGTGCTCCATACCGATCAGCGAATATACATCGGCACTGTCGTCCGTATACACCAGGGCCTCCTTGAGAAGCTCGATAGCCATGACGTGATTGTCCTTTTTGGAGTATATATTGGCCCGTTGTATGTAAATCTCTTCGTTGGACGTTTCTATCAGGGCGAGTTCGTCGAGCATTTTTTCTGCCACGTCAAACCTGTTTTCGAAGATCAGGACTTCGATATGCAGCAGTTTTAACGTCGTGGAAGAGGTGTGCTGTTCCAGTCCGATCTGTATGGCCTTTTTGGCCAGAGCCACTTTCCCCATATCGAGATAGTGGTGAATAATGTCCTCAAAATCATCCGCATCAAAAAAATAAACATCATTTGTTTTGAGCATGGACTCGAATTTCGAAATGGGAAAGTTTCGGTCTTCGTTAGAACTAAATGGCATAAGCATGCTTTTTTAGGATTCCACGTTAATAAATTTAGGAGTTGTGGTTTTTATTCCAGCAAATTCCTCTATATGTTATCAACAAAGTAGTTAACATTAATCGTGCCATTGCTCCAGGAGCTCCAGGATAATGGCACATCCTTCCCGGATTTCACTTTCGGAAATGGTCAGGGGAGGGGTGATGCGCACTGCATCGGGCTCAAACAACAGCCAGAACAGTAACAGACCTCTTTTCAGCGACTCCAGGATGATGTAATTGGCAACATCGGCGTTTTTAACCATAATGGCAAGCATCAGCCCTTTGCCCCGGACCTCACGGATGAGCGGATGCGTGAGCAATGTACGAAAAAGGTTCTCTTTTTCCAGGGTCTCCTGTATAAGCCGGGTTTCCGTCACTTCGCGTAAGGTAGCCAGGCAGGCCGCTGCAATAACCGGATTTCCGCCGAAGGTCGTGACATGCCCCAGCTTAGGCCGGTCCTTGAGTTGTGACATCATGGCAGCAGATGCGGTAAAAGCACCGACGGGCATACCGCCACCCATGCCTTTTCCCATAACGAGGATATCGGGTACGATGCCGAAGTGTTCAAAACCGAAGAGTTTTCCCGTACGTCCGTATCCCGGTTGTATTTCGTCGAGTATAAGCAGGGTACCTGTCGCATCGCAGCGATTCCTTACCTTTTGAAGGTAATTGTCGTGCGGAAGAATAAACCCTGCCCCGCCCTGAATGGTTTCGAGCATATACAGCGGCTGTTTTCTCCGTGATTTTCTCCAGATCCTTTTCGTTGTTGAAGGTTATAAAACGGCTGCCGGGAATCAGGGGACGGAAGGCTTGTCTGCGCTCCTCATGTCCCATAACGCTCATCGAGCCCTGGGTGTTGCCGTGGTATGCGTTTGCGGCAGCTATGATCTCTGCCCGTCCCGTCACTTTTTTGGCCAGTTTCAGGGCTCCTTCTATGGCTTCCGTGCCGGAATTGACCAGGTAGGTGGTCTCCAACGGATCGGGAAGCATGGATGCCAGTAAACGGGTAAGTTCGACGGCGGGTTTCTGGATAAACTCTCCGTAGACCATAACGTGCATATACGTTTCGGCCTGTTGTTTTACCGCTTCGACGACCCTGGGGTGGCTGTGTCCGAGCGTGTTTGCCGATACACCGGCTACAAAATCCAGGTGTGGCTTTCCCGAGGTGTCATAAATATAGCTCCCTTTGGCATGCGATACTTCCATAGCCAGGGGATGCGGTGAGGTCTGTGCCTGGTAATTAAAAAAATCCTGTTTCATCATGGGCTTTCCTTGTTCGTCTTCGTCCTTCTAACGGCCCGTTCCCGCAGGCGTTTCTTTTGTCGCAGGGGGAACTTCTTTCTTTTCCGGAAGTATGGAATCGGTTTCCCTTACGGGAGCGATGCTGTCTGTCTTTACTTCCGGTATACTGTCATGCAGAGGAACTGCCGGTGTTAATGTGTCCCTTATGCCGGTACTGTCCGCAGGCTGTAGGATACTGTCTGTTTTTTCTCCCCCGGGGGGGCAGTGTCAGGGAGTCTTTGGTTTTGTCTGTCGGAGCAATACGGTCCCGTAGACTGTCTTTTACGATCAGGCTGTCCGAAGTCTCTTTCGCGTCAGTCCGGATGCTGTCCGAAACCTTAGAGGAGGGGGAACTGACTCTCGTGGTGGCAGGGTTGCTCCTTCGGTATCGAGGGCCTTGCGGTATTCTTCTTCTTCGGCTTCAATGTCAATAGGATTGTCTATTCCCCGTATTTTAACGAGCTCGACATTATTGTCATCCGCATCGAAAATATCATCTTTGGTCCGGATCATCTCATCGCCATACCAGACAAATCCACGGAGTTTCCGGGCATTTTCCGGAAGCTCGGCCTCCGGGTATAATACCGCATCGGGATTGATAAAGTAGGAGATATCCTGAATTTCACTGTTCTCGAGGGTAAACTGGATATTACCGCTTACATGCTTGTCGATACCGATGAGGTCGTTATTGTCATTACGGGTATAGTAAATGGATTCCGCGTTCTTGATGATGTCCACCACCCTGAGTTCGTTTTCCTCGAAATAGCCCAGCAGTTCTTTCCCTTTGATCTGGTTATAACCGTTTTTGGAAAGGGAATCTTTCTGTATGACGAAAGCATTGTCCCAGACCCGGAGGGAATCCAGTTTTTCCGTTTCGGGATTGGATAGCAGGTTGATGCTATCGCCTGTCATTTGTGTTTCCCCCGACCATAATATGGGACGGGTGATGAGTTGGGTGACCCCTGTTTTCTGGTTGGAGTGTATGGAGTCGCATTTTCCGCTGAGGTCCGATTTATAAAAACGGGCTTCCCGGAAGGCGCGGATAATACGGTTTTCCGGTTTACCCGTGACCATAAGGGTGTCTCCGTGGATGTATATGGAGTCCTGTTCGACCAGGTTGACCGCAACAGCCCTTTTAGTGATAAAAACAGAGTCTTTTTCTTTAAAAACCTCCGCATAATGGCCCTTGACGATCCCTTTGTTGACCGTATCGGTGATCTTGATGTTGTTCGTGGCCGAAGCAAAATTTTTCAACTGATTGAAATACAGGCTATCCCCGTTGATAATACGGTTGTTATAATCCACCCTGGAATTTTTAACGAAGTAGCCTTCTTCTTCTTCGGTCTTATAAAAACCTCTTTCGCAATAGATGGTATAATCTTCTCCGATTATGGTAGAGGGGCCGAACATATAGGCGTGTTTGGTGGTGGTGTAATAATCGAGACGCAGGGAATGCAGGTCGTATTCCGGGTTATCGATCTTAACATTTGTTATAAACTTACATTTTTTAGGGATGAGGTAATAGCGCCCTTCCTTACTGGTAAGTACGTTGGAGGAGTCCTTCACCGTACCGAACGAATTGTAATATGCCTCTTGTATGTTTCGGTCAAAGTAGAGCGTGTCCGTAGTAAGCGTTGCATCTGGGTTTTGTAGAACTACATTTTCTATGGCAATAGCAAGCTTTGTGTTTCCGTCGTATTCTAAATATTCGCTATTCATCTGAAGTGTATCGCCCTGTTGCAGGAATACGTTACCAAAGGCTTTCAGGAGGTTTTCTTTCTGGTAGAATACGGCAAGGTCGCACCAGAGATCAATCCCTTCGTGTTCAAATTGTACCTGCCTGTCGTCCCTGCTGAAAATAGAGGCTCCGGGATACTTTTCTTCATTCTGGTTGTATTCCCCGCTGTATATGATATTGATCTTCTTTTTCTTTTCCTGGGCGTTGAGGGCCAGGGTAAGCAAAGTCATAAGACCGACAATTATGTTCTTGAAAGCTACCGGCACGTCGTGAAATTTGTTTCAAAAATAGTTTTTTTGAACAAGGAAATTGCGGATTTAAGAGGAATTTAATAGAGGTAGGTGATATATTCCGGGTTGCAGGGTACAGGTGCCGGATATAGGGCCTGCCTGTTGCAACCTGCAACCGGAATCGTAAATCTACCTGTAGATCGTCTGGGTCCTGTCCGGACCTACGGAAACGATCTTTACAGGTACTTCCAGGTTCTCTTCCAGGAAGGCAATGTAATCCTGGAGCTCTTTAGGAAGCTGTTCTGCCGAAGTCAGTCCGGTAAGGTCCTGATCCCATCCTTTAAGTTCGGTATACACCGGAGTTACATTCTCTTCTTCTATAGAAAAAGGCATGTGCTCCGTAATTTTTCCTTTGTATTTATATGCCGTACATACTTTCAGGGTCTCGAAATTGGAAAGTACGTCGGCTTTCATCATCATCAGTTGTGTAACGCCGTTTACCTGTACGGCATATTTCAGTGCAACGAGGTCGAGCCACCCGCAACGACGAGGTCGTCCGGTAACTGCTCCGAACTCATTACCTATTTTAGCCATGCGTACACCGTCCTCATCGAACAGTTCGGTAGGGAAGGGGCCGCTGCCCACACGGGTCGTATATGCTTTGAATATCCCGAAAACCTCACCGATACGGTTAGGTGCTATACCGAGTCCGGTACATGCCCCTGCAGCCGTAGTGTTGGAAGAAGTAACGAAAGGATAAGTACCGAAGTCGATATCGAGCAGGGAACCCTGTGCGCCTTCCGCCAGGATTTTCCTGTTTTCTTTCAGTGAACTGTTCAGGAATTCTTCACTGTCGATAAAGGTGAGTTCTTTAAGTGTTTTAACGGCTTCGAAGAATTCTGCTTCCATTTCCGGCAGGTTGTACTGCAGATCTACTTCGTAATGACGGATCATATTCTCGTGCTTTTCCACCAGTGCACGGTACTGGGTTTCGAAAGTATCGAGCTCCAGGTCACCAACGCGAAGACCGTTCCGTCCCGTTTTATCCATATACGTAGGACCGATACCTTTAAGGGTAGATCCGATCTTGGCTTTGCCCTTGGCAGTTTCCGAGGCCGCGTCGAGAAGACGGTGTGTCGGGAGTATGAGATGTGCCTTTCTCGAAAGGATAAGCTTACTCTTGTAATCGATGTCAAATTGTTTCAGGCCTTCGAGCTCTTTGACCAGCACGACGGGTCTATGACCACACCGTTGCCTATGACATTGATGGCATTGGGATGGAAGATACCTGAAGGAATGGTGCGTAAAACGTGTTTGATCCCATCAAATTCCAGGGTATGCCCTGCATTGGGACCACCCTGAAAACGGGCTATAATATCATAATCTTTGGTGAGGACATCTACAATCTTGCCTTTTCCTTCGTCTCCCCACTGGAGTCCGAGTAGTAAATCTACTGCCATGGTCTTGTTCGTGTTTATCTGATCTTTCGTTAATACAATATGGCGACTTCCGTCAGAAAAATAATGTGCTGTCCGGTAAAACCGAAAAGCCTGACAGGAAGCCTTAGGTCTTTTTTATACGTTCGGGTATTATGATTTCTCCTCTTCTTTTTCCTTGGTAGCGTAAAAATAAAGGGAGTGATTGTGTATCTTGATATTAAAAACTTCTTCTATCGTCTGTTTGATAGACTGGATACGGGGATCGCAGAATTCCATCACCTCCCCGGTATCGGTAAGATCACATGGTCGTGTTGCCTGTCAAAATACGATTTCTCGTAATGTGCCTGGTTTTGTCCGAACTGGTGTTTCCTGGCCAGCCGCATTCCAGAAGTAATTCTATGGTATTGTACAGGGTGGCCGGCTCACCCGGTAATTCTTGTTTTTCATTTTAATGTACAGTGATTCGATATCAAAGTGATCCTCACTGTCATATATCTCCTGGAGAATGGCATAACGCTCCGGTGTTTTCCTGTGACCGTTGTCTTCCAGAAAACGGGTGAAGACGTTCTTTACGATCTCCTGGTTCTTTTTGTTGATTGTTTCATTTGTCATAACAAAGGACATCAAAAATTAACACGCAAACTTACATATTTTTTTTCCGTTCCCGCAACATTTTCAGCATTCCGGAAAATTCGTAAGCTATTGGTATAAAATGTTTAAAGTGCAAAATCCGCCTGCTTATAACGTTTTTGCGTCAAATTGTAGGATAATAAACGATCCGCATAATACCGTACAAAATAAATATATCCGGAACACTTTGCCCCGGATTATCCGTTGTACAAAGATACGTAAAGATTTTGGTTTGAGATCATCCCTTTTTTACACACCTGTTAACGATACCGGGAGGACATAAACGACTTACAGTCTCGACACCTTGTCGATACCGTTTACTTTCTTCAGGTTTTCTATGAGTTTCCGCAGAATGGTATTGTTTTTTACTACAACGGTGATTTTACCGGAAAATATGCCGTCGTTGGTGTCGAAATTGATGTTTTTCATGTTGACGTGCATATTGTTGGAGATCACTTGGTAACGTTGTTTACCAGTCCCATGTTGTCTATTCCGGACAGGCTGAGCATGGCTACGAATTCCTGTTGTGTGGAGTCTACCCATTTGGCCGAAATAATACGGTAGGCGTAATTGGATTGCAGTGCTATGGCATTCGGACAGTCCTTTTTGTGTACTTTGATACCCTCGTTGACCGTGATAAAACCAAAAACGTCATCACCGGGGATGGGTTGCAGCAATTGGCCAGTTTATAGCTCAGCTTTTCCTCTTCCTTTCCGAAGACCAGCATATCGTATTTGGCGGTAACTTCTTCCTTGTGCAATTCTTCCTGCGGTGGGGCCGAAGGGGTTTTGCGCATCCGGTTCTTGAAGAAGTTGATAAAAGTATTGGTACGTGACGCCGCGAAGTTCTTGAGCATCTGGTTGTCGATCGTACCGATACCTACCCGGAAAAACAGTCGAGACTGGTTTTTAGCTTAAAATACACGACCAGTTCGTTGACGACTTTTTCGCTCAGGGTTATTTTGAGATGTTTCAGTTTTCGGCGCAGGAGTTCCTTGCCCTCTTCGCCGATCTGTTTCTTATCTTCTTTGAGCGAAGTCTTTATTTTGGCCCTTGCCCTTGCCGTAGTGGCGTAATCGAGCCAGTTGGCATTGGGTTTGGAATGATCGGAGGTGATGATCTCCACCTGGTCCCCGCTTTTCAGTTCGTAACTCAAAGGCACCAGTTTACTGTTTACACGGGCGCCGCGGGTATGCATGCCTACTTCGGTGTGAATGTTAAACGCAAATCGAGTGCGGTAGCCCCTTTGGGAAGCGATTTGAGTTCTCCCTTGGGCGTAAAGACAAAAATCTCCTTGGAGTACAGGTTAAGCTTGAACTCTTCCACAAAATCCACGGCATTCGCATTGGGGTTTTCGAGCGCTTCCTGTAACCTGTTGAGCCATATCTCTATACCCTGTTCTTTCTGGTCGCCGTGCTTGTATTTAAAGTGTGCCGCATATCCTTTTTCGGCAATTTCGTGCATGCGTTCGCTTCGGATCTGTACTTCGACCCAGCGTCCCTTAGGCCCATAACCGTGATGTGCAGTGCTTCATACCCGGTAGATTTGGGAGAAGATATCCAGTCGCGAAGACGAACGGGATTTGGACGGAAGTGATCAGTAACTATGGAATATATTTCCAGGCGAGAAACTTCTCATTTGCCGCATCGGATTTATAGATGATCCGGATGGCAAACTTGTCATACACCTCGTCATAACTTACGTTCTGGACTTTCATCTTTCTCGGATCGAGAAAATAGATTTTGGTCTTCCCTTGATCTGGTAATTCAGTCCTTCCTTGTCCAGGCTCTCCGGATAACATCCGAAAATGAAGTGATATAGGCTTTCTGATCTTCTTTACTCTCTTCGACTTTACTGAGGATATCGTTATACACATCCGGTTCGGTATATTTCAGTCCCAGGTCTTCCAGCTCTGTTTTTATATTGTACAGGCCTATCCGGTGGGCCAGCGGAGCATAAATATACAGGGTTTCGGAGGCTATTTTTACCTGCTTGTGTTCGGCATGGATTCCATGGTCTGCATATTGTGCAGCCGGTCTGCGATCTTAATGATGATTACCCGGACATCATCGTTTAGTGTGAGTAACATTTTCCGGAAGTTCTCCGCCTGAAGGGATATATCCTTCTCTTTGCTCAGGTGAGAGATCTTGGTCAGTCCGTCTACGATAACCGCTACGGTTTTCCCGAACATTTCTTCGATATTATCCAGGGAGTATTCCGTATCCTCAACGACATCATGAAGCAGTGCTGCGGCGATAGAAGTCGCATCCAGCCCGATTTCCGAAGCCACGATCTTGGCTACGGCTATAGGGTGGAAAATATAAGCTTCCCCGCTTTTACGCCGCTGGTCTTTATGAGCATCAACAGCCGTGTCAAAAGCTTTACGGATGAGTTTTTTGTCCTCATCACTAAGCGTCTGGTAGCTGATGCGCAGCAACTCTTTATATTGCTTGGCAATTTCTTTGTTTTCTTTTCCGTATCGATCACTACAGCCATACAAGCACTTTCTTTTATCGGTTACAAGGTTTTATCTACAGCCTGCTTTCCTGTTGAGGTCCCGGGAAGTGCGGCGGCTATACATAAAGTTAATAAAACTTTATAAATAATACGCAAATATCATGCCTTTAATCGCAGATTATCCTTTGCGAAGGTTCTGTATACGTTGCAGGAGGGTGGGGTGGGAATAATGCATCTTTACGTAAGCAGGATGGGGGTGAGATTACTCAGGTTCCCGGCCGACAGTTTTTTTAAGAGCGGAGATCAGCGGTTCGGCACCGAAGCTCTCCCAGGCGTAGTCATCCGCCTGGTATTCGAATACTCTGGAGCAGTAATTCATGATAAAACCGGTCAGTTCCGAAATGGGGCTGTAGAGTATCCCGAAGGCGATCAGCCCGATATGAAAACTGCGTTCCGGTACCCCGAGCGCGTATGACAGTTCGGGGATCTGTATGCATAGCGAAGTATGTAAAGAGTGATCCCGTAAGAAAAGAGAGGTCCCCATATTAAACAGTATGTGTTTTTTCTTATAGTGCCCTACTTCATGGGCCAGTACGGCGACGATCTCATCGGTTTCCAGGTCATTGATCAGGGTATCGTAGAGCGTGATCCTTTTTGTGATCCGAAACCGGAAAAATAGGCATTGGCCTTGGTAGAGCGTTTGGAACCGTCGATGACAAAGATATTGTCGAGGGTAAAGCCTGCGACAGCAGCATATTTTTCGATAGCGAACGAAGTTCGCCTTCCTCCAGGGGCGTCTGTTTGTTGAAAACAGGGACAATGAGTTTGCTGTAGAACATATTGGTGAACACGGTAAACACGGCAACTGCAATCCAGGCATAGATCCAGAAGTCAGGTCCGGCGATGTTGTAAAACCAGATGATAAGTGCCAGTATCCCGCCACCAAGAAGCCCACCTATAAGCCACCCCTTTAGTTGTCGAGAAGGAAAGTTTTTACGGAAGTTTTGTTGAACCCGAATTTTTCCTCGATCACAAAGGTATGGTAATACGCAAACGGGGTGGTAAGGATGTCAGAGGCCAGGAATATGATTCCGAAGAAAAGCAGGGCAATACCGATCTCGTTGTCCGTGATGCTCCGGGCTATACGGTCGACATAGGCAAAACCGTCCAGAAAAAAAAAGGCCAGGGTAAGCAGCAGGGAAAAAGCGGCCGATAGCCTGGAAAAATTATAATTTGCTTTTTTGTAGGCCTGGGATTCGAGGATTTTTCATCGCTGTAGATATCACGGAGTATTCCGGGAATAGCATCGTTAAAATGCCGTGCATTCAGGTAGTCGATACACTGGTCTATGACAAAGTCGAGGACCAGGATACCTATAATGATATAAAACAGTGTAGCGGGAGTCATGTGTTTGTTAGGTTTTATCCCGATCGTTACGCAACTGCAGGTTATGGAAGGTGCCGGAAAGAAACAGCTTCACCGGGATCGGGATATTGTTGTACAGCTATAAAAATTGTCGTTGTCTTTTGGCTTCGAAGATGAGGATGGCGGCACTGACCGAAACATTCATCGAGTCGATTTCTCCCTGCATGGGAATAATAATATTCTGGTCCGAATTGTCCAGCCAGGCAGCACTGAGTCCTGTGGCTTCCGTACCCACTACGAGGGCAGTGGAACCCGTGTAATCGCAGGTATGATAGGGTACCGATGCGGTAAGTGCGGCACCGTATATGCCTACATCGTGCTTACGCAGAAAAGCAATAACTTCTGCTGTAGTTCCCGTAGCGATATTTCTTGTAAAGAGACAGCCTACGCTCGACCGGATGATATTGGGATTATACAGGTCGGTTTTCGGATTGGCAATAATAACCGCATCGGCATCAGCCGCATCGGCCGTACGGAGGAGAGCTCCGATATTTCCCGGTTTTTCGGGGCCTCGGCTACGAGGATCAACGGATTTTTCCGGGGCATGGGAAGCGCATCGAGGTGGTGTTCCCTGCCTTCGGCAATAGCGAGGGTCCCTTCTGTGGTTTCGCGGTAAGCGAGTTTCCTGTAGACATCCCCGGACAGCGCTATGAGCTCGGGGGGAGCCTGGAGACCGGTACACTGCTCCCGGATAGTTTCGGCAGCACAGATGGTATCGTCAAAAAGAACGGACCGGATAATATAGCCGCCTTTTATGGCCAGCGACAGTTCTCTCCGGCTTCTATAATAAATAATCCCGAGCTTTTACGGGCCCTGGATTTTTCTTTGAGCTGGATGATCTGTTTTACCAATGGATTCTGAACGCTGCTTATTGTTTTCAAGTCCCGATGTTTTAAAGGCAAAAATACAAATCTTACGCTTACCGAACTATAAATAAACAGGGCCGTCTTTCGGATAAAAAAGACGGCCCCGGGTGTGTACTACACAAACATTGGCTATTGTCCGGCCTCGTATTTGCCCATGTAGCGTTTCCATAATTGGGTCTGGTGTGATTCCAGGCTATTTTCCGGCCTTGTATGTAGGCATGGGGTATACTATTTGTGCGCATGTCCAGGGCATCCCCTTCGGAGATAACAAGGTCGCATCTTTCCCGGTTTCCAGGGTTCGCCAAAAGCATCGATACCCAGTATACGGGCATTATTCCGGTAATAAGCTGTACCGCTTTTCCTTGTCCAGTCCGTAAGCCGCAAAAGTACCGGCATAGAAGGGCAGGTTCCTCGTATTCATACGCTCCATGGCCCCGCTCATTTCAAGGCCTACCAGTACGCCTTTGTCCGACAGTATTTTGGCCAGCAGGTACGGTTTGTTTTACATTGTCATCTTCTCCCGAAGGCAGCCTGTGGGGTCTGCTCAGAATGACGGGGACATCGTTTCGACCAGCAGGTCGGCAACCTTCCAGGCTTCGTTTCCACCGACGACAACCATGTGCCGAATACCGTTTGTTTTGGCAAAGCGGACTACATCGGCGATTTCCTTTTCGCCGTCTACATTGACATAAAGTTTCTGAGAGCCATCGAACATCCGGAAACAGCCTGGTAAGGAAGGTTTTCGGGAGATTTCGGGCCGTTCAGATACGTTTTGGCCCCGCCTGATAAAAGTCCTGATCTCCCCGATCTCTTTTTCGTAATCTTTATTGGGAACAAATTCACTCGGTCCGCTGAAGCCCATCCTTTAGACGGAAAGCACTGGGCCAGTGCAGGTGAATACCGTCGTCGGTCTTTATGGCTGCATCTTCCCAGTTCCAGGCATCGAGCTGACGACCGAGGATGTCCCGGATATCAGTCCGCCTCGTGGCGCTACCTGGGCATGAGGATCCCATTGGGGCGACAGCTTTCCACAACCTTGGATTCGCTGTTATAGCTACGATACTCCGAACGTGGGGAATGAGGTCGCCCGTGTCTGACTGGTCGTTACTGGCGCGTACGCATCGACCTCTACAAGGCCGAGTGTGGAATTTGCTGCTTAAATCCGGGTAAACGTGTTTTCCCGAAGCATCGATAACCTGGTCGTATGCACCTGTCGTAACCCGGAAAGTGGTCCGGCATAGGTGATTTTTCCGTCTTTGAAGCCTATGGCACTGTTATTTATGGTACTTCCGTTACCTATATGTGCAACTGCACCGGTGATCAGTACGGAGGCTGTTTGTCTGGGGGCGGGGTCTGTTGGCTATGCCCAGGCACCTGCCAGCAGGGTTGCACCACCAGAGTATATTTTTGAGTTTTAACATGATCTTCTTTTAAGGGATAAACATTAAATTCCGTACACTTCGGTATCGCAGTGGAAATGCTTTTCGTCGGTCTTCTTCGGGGCCTGGGTTTTCATTCCCTTGTTTTTGGCTTCGATCATCTGGTTGATCAGCGTGTTGCGTTCCTGTGTGATATTCGCCTGCATTTGTTTCATGGTTTCGTAATCGTAGTACGGCACGCCTTCGATCAGTGTTTTT
>JACADM010000168.1_pt1 | contig 40464 bp, 86 predicted proteins | sample 7512371 | NCBI WGS metagenome assembly JACADM01 (sample SAMN14389041, study PRJNA612141) | algae metagenome | isolation source: non-axenic algae culture | place: India: Navi Mumbai | collected 2017-01
GGGCTTCGTCAGCGCGATCGTCGGCGACAAAGGCGCAGACCTGGCTCGAGGAGGCACCTCCGAGGCCAAGAAGATCTCTGCATGAAGGGCATCACCGCGGCCCAGGCACGCGAGGCGGCCCGCAAGGCCCGCGACCTCACGAGGCGCAGAGCGGCTCGAGAGCGGCTCCATGCCCCTGGTACGCGACTGCACCACCAAGGACGTCGATCGCTCGGAGATGTTCATCGTCGAAGGCGATTCCGCGGGCGGTTCGGCGACCGCAGGGTCGCAACGTGGAGACGCAGGCCATCCTGCCGCTCCGGGGCAAAGTTTGCTGAACGTCGAGAAAGCTCGCCTCGACAAGGTGCTGGCGTTCGAGGAGATCCGCACGCTCATCGCGCGCTCAAGTGCGGCATCGGCTCGGACTTCGACATCAACGCAGCCCGCTACGGCCGGATCATCATCATGACCGACGCCGACGTCGACGGTTCGCACATCCGCACGCTGCTGCTCACCTTCTTCTTCCGGCAGATGCCCGAACTGATCCGTCGCGGCAAGATCTTCATCGCCCAGCCGCCGCTGTACTCCAGGTGACGCGCCGCAAGAGCCAGTACGCGTGATCAACGAGCGCCAGATGGACGACGCTCATCGGTCTCGGCACCGACGGCACACGCTGCAGGTCCGCGAGATCGAACTGATCGAGGAGTCCGGCGAGGTCATCGAGGCCAACCGAGGTCGTGCGCGATCGAGGGGCGACGAGGCGACCAAGGCCGTGGCGCGCCGCCCGGGGAACTGATCGAGGTCTCCGAACGCCGCGGCGTGCGCTCCTCGATCTGCTGGACGCGCGTCGCGACCCAAGGGCGAGGATCGACTGCCGAGCCACCGGATCACCTGGCGCGCGCCGACGCGTTCGCGTGGTCCGGATGAGCAGGCGCGATCATCCAGGAGAAGGCCTGATGCCCGAAGAGGATGCGCTCGCCGCGAAGGCGGACGCCAGAGTCGAACGGTCGCGCCGCCGCTCGGAGAGCGACGACAAGCCGCTGGCGACGGTGCGCGAACTGCACGAGAACAAGGGAGATCGCCCCGATCATCGATCAGGCTCGCCGAGATGGCGATCGACATCGACGATTACGGCCTCGTGCAGGAAGAGGCGGTCACCGGCGAGAAACGCCGACCAAGTACGCTTGGGCGATGCAGAAGCAGAGCGCCAAGAGCGCCGACGACGAGTCGGACGACGAGGGGCGACGAAGGCCAGCGACTCACCGGCTTCGAAGACCATCGGGCGGCGTCGATCCCCGACATCCTCGCGACCCTGCGCGACCTCGGTCGTCGCGGCATGGAGGTCAAGCGGTTCAAGGGTCTGGGCGAGATGGACCCCGAGCGAACTCTGGGAGACCACGATGGACTTCGAGAGCGCATGATGCGCGTCACGTGGGACCAGGGCGAGGCGGCCGACGATTTGTTCACGACGCTGATGGGCGAGAACGTCGAGCAGCGGAACTACATCGAGCGGCACGCGCTTGAGGTCAAGCAGTTGGATGTTTAGGGGCTAAGGACACACCTGCCCGAACGCCGCGAGCACGGCGTTCAGGTCGGCGAGTCCACGATGCCGTTGCCGTTGATGTCACTCCCGCACGCGCTCTGACCGTTCGCGGCTTCCGTGAAACGGTCGATCGCCAACGGAGCGAGAGGTCGTGCTCGTGTGCGCGAAGCCTTGCCCGTGCCCGCCGCCGAAGACCGATTCGAGTTGGGCATCGACACCGAGGCGGCGCGTGCGGTCTGCAGACGCATCGATTGTTTCGCGGCGACGACGGCGTCTTCGGTGCCGTGGATCATCAGGACGGGCGGGTCGGCCGCGTCGGCGTGATGCTCGGGGCTCGCGCTGCTGGCCACTCGACCAGCGACGGGTACGGCGCATTCGGGTTGTCGAGGTTCGCCTTGATGTCGGCGATGCCCTGGCCGGGCTTCGACCAGCCGAGCAGGCGCGACTCGGGCGAGTTGAACGAGTCGTGGTCGATCTTCGTGCCGGGCGGCGTGACGACATCGTCGTTCATGGTGAGCAGGTTGGTCGGGCCGAATAGCGAGACCGCGCCGATGACATCGGTGCTGACGCCGTCGTGATCGCCGACCTCGCCCTCGAGGCCGGCCTCTTCACCGGCGAGTGCGGCGAGCAGCGCGAGGTGTGCACCCGCGGATGAGCCCCAAGTGATGATGCGATCGTCGTCGAGGTCATAGGCATCGGCGTTCGCTCGCAGGAAGCGGATCGCGGCTTTCACATCGTGGATCTGCGCGGGAAAACCACGCTCGCCGCCCCACTGCCCGGCCTGGCTGGTGAGCCGGTACTGCACCGAGGCAACCGCGATGCCGTGGTCCTTGGCGGCCTGGCGTAACACAAACGGCAGGTTGTTGTGCGTCCCGTTCTGCCAGCCGCCGCCGTGGATGAACACAACGAGCGGTGCGCGTCCGGCCCGGCCTCGGCCGGGAGGTACAGGTCGAGATGCAGCGGCTGCCCGCCGACGATGGCGTAGACGAGGTCGTCGTGCGTCGGCACGCCAAAGGCACGCGGAACTGGCGGAGACAGTGGCGATAACAAGCGATGATCGGAATGGGTGCATGGGGTCTCTCTGTGGGCGGGCTGTGTATCGCCTGCAGAACGGGAAAGTGCCTCGTCGATTGCGGAGGATCAGATTTCTGTAGAGAGTTCGATGACCACCACCTCCGGCGGCACGCCGAACCGCACGGCACGATGCTCACGCCGATGCCGCGAGATATGAAGAACACCGGCCACGCTACACTCGTCGCATGAGCCAAGAACGCTGGTTTGAGGACTATCGGTCAGCAGGCTTGATCGAATGGCCCGATGGGCTGCGATGACGTTCGTCGTGAGTTAACAGTTGCCCGAACCGTTGCCTGCCATGGGCTGCCCTAACGGTTGTCGCCGCTGTTGTTGGAATGGCTGCAGCCGTAGCGATCGCCTTCAACACTAACATACAACCTGATCTTCGCAACTGTTCCTCTGGGACTTTGCGCTTGCTCTTTGTATCGCCGGCTCTAAAGGCGACGAATTTCATGAGCGGTGGAAGGCGCGAAGGACGCTTTCGCGAACGCCGGCTTGAGATTTTCGAGCAGCAAATCACCGCTCCCGGAACGGGCGAGGCTTGTCCTTTCGTCCTTATCGCTCCATCGAGAGAGATTCTCGTGATGGACAGCAAGCACAAACCTGATTCTGCAGCCCTGCATCGGTCTAGTCGACGAGAACTGTCACGACGCGTTCAACGAACCAACCTGAGGCAACCCGTGCTGCTTCAGAATCAACTCCACCAACACAACCTCCGGCGGCACGCCGATCAACCGGAACGATGCTCACGCCGATGCCTCGTGAGACGATCGTCGGCGGATCGCGCTGACCGACGGGTCGATCATGCCGCCGGCGTGCGCTGCCCGTACTCGCTCGGCACCGGGCGTGCCGAGGCAGGACGCGGATCTGACCACCGTGGTGTGGCCGCAGATCGCGAGGTCGATGCGGGCCGCCGGGTGCGCGGACGGTGTCGAGTTCGAGCGTGTCGGGGACATGGGCGAGCAGCACGCGGGTGTGCTCGGGTCGATCCCGGCGAACGCGGTCCGGCTCGACGGTATGCGTGAGCAGGTCGCCGAGGCCGGCGAAGCAGAGGGCGTCATCTGGACGGATCGGAGGCGACGACGTGAGTGTTCGGGAGGACGCGCTGAAGACGCGGTCGTTGTCGATCATGCACGCCGATGGCGCGCAGGCGCGCATGCGCGGGCCGTCGGCGTACCAGTCGTGGTTGCCGAGCACCCCGACGACGCCCAGCACGCCGGGCGCGGCCATCAGCGGCTCGAACAGTTCCGCAGCGCGCTGGATCGGGCCCGGCCCGTTGTGGACGTAATCGCCGGTGAGCGACCAGATCCGGCTTCTCGTCGAGGGCGATCCGCACGGCCCGAGCGATATGCAACTCGTGGACGCGGGCCGAGGTGGGTGTCGCTGATCTGCACGATGCGCAGACCGTCCAGCGATGGGGCAAACCGCGGATGGGGATGCGGTACCGGCGAACCGCGATGGTGTTCGGCTCGATCGCCGCGGCGTAGACCGGGACCGAGGCCATCGCGAGCCCGGCACCGAGGGTGGTGCCGTCGATGAGCAGACGCCGGCGTGCCAGATCGGGCGGATCAGCGGGCTTGTCGCGTTTCGACTTCGCACTCCGGTGCAAGCGCGACCGAACCGCCAGCAGCACGAGAACGGCGCCGCACGGGACCGAGGCCGATGCCGTAGACGATGGCCGTGCCGTGGGCGGACTTGAGCAGGTCGTAGCGCTGCAGAACGTGCACCACGCCGAGGCCGGCGCGACGAGGGTGTCCAGCAGCGCGTTCGCGCCGATGTGGGCCCGGCTGTGCGCCGAGGGCGTGTCCGATTTCGACCAGCCCCGGGTACGCATACCCACGGCGAGACCGGTCAGGGTGAGCCAGACGAGTCAAGGATAATTGCCCATCTTCTCACAGCATGACTTTCGGATCGTTGGCATCACCGATTCAGGCGGTTGCCTTGCTACGCCCAGTTGCCCCTTCCTGTTCGCCTATTGCCTCCTTCATCCGTTCATCCGGAAGAACTGATATATTGAGCATTGAACCCCCGACGCGGGCCCCTAAACTGCGTTTCCGTCTGAGCGCAGTGGCGTTCCGGCCTGCCCAAAAGCCTTTTTCCCTTCCGACGAGGAGTCGCCTCCGCGATGTCGAGTACCTGTTTACTTCTGAATCCGTTTCGATGGGCCACCCCGACAAGGTCGCCGATCAGATTTCCGACGCCGTCCTGGACGCCATGCTCGCAGGACCCGAACTCGCGCGTCGCCTGCGAGACGATGGTGTCCACCGGCATGGCGGTCGTCGCCGGCGAGGTGCACCGAGGCGTACGTCGAGATCCCGACATCGTGCGACGTGATTAAGCGGATCGGCTACACCGACGGCGCGATGGCCTTCGACCACGTGTCCTGCGCGTTATGACCTCCATCAAGAACCAGTCCACCGACATCGCGATGGGCGTCGACGAGGACCGACAAGGGCGAAGACGCGGGCGACCAGGGCATGATGTTCGGCTTCGCCTGCCGCGAGACCGAGGCTGATGCCGCTGCCGATCCAGGCTCTCGCACCGCCTGGTCGAGCGCCACGCCGAGGTCCGCGAGCAGGGCATCATCGAGCAGGCTCCGCCCGGACGCCAAGAGCCAGGTCACGGTGAAGTACGACATCGAGACGCGCAAGCCGATCGCCATCGACACCGTCGTCCTCTCGACGCAGCACGGCCCAGAAGTGGTCGGGTTCCGACGCCGCGTCGCTGAAGACGCAGCAGGCCGGTACGAAGCAGGTCATCGAGCACATCATCATGCCCGTGCTCAAGGAGCACGGCTTCGACTCCGACCCTCGTGTGATCCACGTGAACCCGACCGGCAAGTTCGAGATCGGCGGCCCCCACGGCGACGTCGGCCTGACCGGACGCAAGATCATCGTGGACACCTACGGCGGTCGCGGCCGTCACGGCGGCGGCGCTCTCCGGCAAGGACTCGACCAAGGTCGACCGCTCCGCCGCATACATGGCCCGCCACATCGCCAAGAACATCGTCGCGGCTGAACTCGCCGACGAGTGCGAGATCCAGGCTCTCTACGCCATCGGCGTGCCCGAACCGACCTCCATCCACGTGGACACCTTCGGCACCGGCAAGTGCCCGCACGAGGCCATCGAGCAGGCGGTCCGCGAGGTCTTCAAAGGCCCCGCCCCGCATCATCAGTCGCTCGGCCTGTCCAACCCGATCTTCAGCCCGACCGCCCGGCACGGCCATTTCGGCCAGCCCGGCAGCGTCGAGGTGACGATGCGTGACGGCTCGAAGAAGAAATTTGACACCTTCACCTGGGAGAGAGACCGACAAGGTTGCCGACCTGAAGGCCGCGATCGAAAGATCTCACCCGCGCTGGTCTGAATACGAATCGCCCATAAAGAACAACGCCGGAGCCGCTGGCCCGGGCGTTTTTCTTGAGCTATCGCGATGTCGATGCTCAGGCGGCCCGATCTTCGATCGCGCGGATCGGCGAGGCGACGGCCTTGCCGAGCCCGCCCATCGAAGTGCTCGGCAAAGGCTTCGCCCAGGCGGTCGGCCTCAGCGATGACGAAGTAGCACGGCACCGCGAAAGGGCATCGTGAGGCGAAGCGCGCGGGCGAGGTGTTCGGCGGTCGTCGCAACGATCGAACTCGCCGTCCTCGAAGCGGAGCGGCATGACGCGGAACTGCCAGGCCTGCCGGCGACACCGCGAGCAGAGCATCCTTGCAGATGGCCTCGGCGGTCGGGTCGACCCGCTGCGAGATGTTCTCGTACTGCATGGCCCACGCGAGTTCGACCTGCTGCTCGGTCACGCCGAACAGGTCTTCCGCGAGCCCCGAACGGGCGCGAAGTCGAGCGTTGGTGGCGAAGGATCTCGCTCACCTGCTCTTCGCTCAGCAGCCCTTGCTGCACCAGAATTTCACCGAGTCGTACCGCCATTGGGCCTCCTGCACTCCGGGCATCCAATCGCCCGACGCTTGTTCATTCGGCGTTCCGCGAGCGCGTTGGACCCGTGCGAGGGATTTCCCGGCGTCCTCCGCCGACTGCGCCGACACGGACGAACAGGCACACCGCACCGGTTACACCGTCCGCAACGCCCGTGCACGATGGGCAACCTGCTCGCCGTGGTTGGGCGTCGCTTTCGGACCGTCCGGAAACCGCTAGGATCTTCCGGTCATGAGCCAGAGCCCCGATGCCGATTTCGCCAAACACGCCCGGTCCCAGAACGAAGCCGATGAGACGGCCCTCGCGTTGATCGATTCGCTCGAGCGCAAACGCAGCGAACTGATCAGCGCGCGCCGGTCATCGTCGGGCAGGAGCAGACGATCGACTTGCTGCTGGTCGCCGCGGCTGTGCCAGGGGCACGCGCTTGTTGATCGGCGTTCCCGGACTCGCCAAACCCTGCTCGCCCGATGCCTCGCCCACGCCCTCGGGCTGGACACGCGGCATCCAGTTCACGCCGGACATGATGCCGGCCGACATCCTCGGTACGGAGGTCATCCAGACCGATCCGGCCACCGGCGACCGGTCGATGCGCTTCATTCCCGGGCCGATCTTCACAAACATCCTGCTGGCCGACGAGATCAACCGCACGCCGCCCAAGACGCAGGCGGCGCTGCTCGAAGCCATGGCCCCGGGTGTCCGTCGCCGGCGAGACCCGCCCGCTCGAGCGCCCGTTCGTTGTGCTCGCGACGCAGAACCCCATCGAGCAGGACGGGACCTACCGCTGCCCGAAGCGCGTCGACCGGTTCATGCTCAGCCTGGTCATGGAGTACCCGAAGGCCGCCGAGGAGCAGCTGATCGTGTCTCGCGGCGAGGTCGAGACCGACCAGCTCGACGACATCAAGCCGATGTTCACCATCGAGGCTCCGTTCCGTCCGTGGCGCGTCAAGCGCATCGGTCCCGGAGCATGTGGTCGAGTACGCCGTGGACCTCGTCCGCGACGAGGCCGGACGACACCACCTGTCCCGGCGCGTGAAGCCGTACATCGCCTGGGGTGCAGGCCCTCGCGGTCAGGCCATGCTTTTCAGCGCCCGCTGCCTCGCCGCGTTGGAAGGAGCACCCGCGCCCGGCGTCGCCCATATCCAGCGTCGCTTCGCCGGTGCTTCGCCACCGGCTGGTCCTGAACTACACCGCCGCGGCGGAGGGCTCTCTCCGGACCGCATCGTCGAGATGATCATCGAGGCGTGGACCCCGCGAAGGCCTGAGCCGATCGTTTTCCTGTAGTATTGTGGGTGTTCATCGCGCCGGTCGCCGGGTTTTCTTTGGATTTCGAACCGGTGGCAGTACGATGCATCTGAAGAGGTCGGGTTTCCCGGCCGCCGGAGGAAGAGACACCCACCGGAAAGGGTTCGTCCATGTTCGAGATCATCGCCCGCGACAGGCAATCCACGGTCCTCGGTCGGCTTGAACTGACGGGGCAGAAGTTGGTTCGGATCGGGCGTGGTCGCGACTGCGATTTCCGGCTGCACAACGCGGCGGTTTCGAGAAACACGGCGAACTCCAGGCTCATCGACGACGGCCAGTGGGTCTACCGCGATCTGGGCTCGACCCACGGCTCGTTCATCAACGACGCCCGCTGGACGGGGATGTCCCGATCCGCCCGAACCTGTCGCTGCGCTGGGACCGATCTCGCTGTCATTCCTCGATTTGGCGACCCGGATCGGGCGGGAGCTCGACGCGCTGATCCCCGAAGACGACGACGAACCGAAATCCGCATCATCGCCCGCAACCGCTCGCTGGATCGGGCGTCCCAGACGACACCATCGCCTAAACCACCGTCTACCAAGGACTTGGTGAGACCTCGGAACTACGAGTTTTGCGTGGTTCTTGCGCTTGATCGAACCCAACGCGGACACGATCCGTATCGTTGTGGTGATAGGGATGAGCGAAGGCTCTCTCAATCCCCGGCGTCGGAAGGCACAGGCCGACGCCGGAAATCCTCTCCCTCTCCTCTCCTCCGGCGACCCGGGGCCTCCAAGGCTCCGGGCCGCTTTGGTTTTGGGCCCGCTAACGGGCGGGATCTCCAGATCCCCTGATGCCCCGACTCACGCATCTTCCGGATCACCCGGCTCAGCGCGAGCAGCGCGGCGATGGCTTCGCGGATCTCCTTTTCGTCGACCGGTCGGATGCGTCACTGATCGCCGCGATCGCCTCGGCGCATTCTTTCACAGCGTTCAGCGCGGCTGAGTCCAGCCCGCTCTCGTCGCGGATGAAGTGACCGCCCGCTTCCTTGCACAGGAAGTCCAGCACGGCATCGCCGGTTTCCGGTGTTGAGGACTGGATGCACTTCACCAGACGGTTCACCGGGTTCGGCTGCGCCCCGGCAAGGATGCGGTTGATCTGCCGGGTCGAAAGCCCGATGCCGCCAGCGAACTTCTTCACACCGACGCTCTCGACCATCGCCTCGAAATGCTGGTGCGCGTGCTTCTCGATGTAGTCCTCGGCGTGCTCGATGGGCCTGCTGGGACCGTGGGCGGCGTCGTCGGCGTCCATGGGTTCTCCTTCCGCGCGCGTTGTCGCGACCGCTGCGGTTTTACCCTTTCGAGACCCGCGCAAAACGCCGCCCGATGGGGCGGCGTCCGTGCTCCGGGTGGCTCAGTTCGTCGCGGCGGCGAGCGGCTTGGCCGAAGGAGCGGCCTTCGTCGGCAGCGGGCGTACCCGAACCGCTGCCCGCGGTCTGGAAGCCTTCCTGCTCGAGAACTCTTCGCCGAAGCGGAGCAAGCGGGCGCTGTTGAGCAGCACCAGGATCTCGGGGATGAAGTGGAACACCGCGGCGCCGATGACGCCGAGCGATCGCGGTGAACACGCCTGACGCCGCGAGCACCAGACCGATGATCGCGCCGATGACGGCGATGATCACGTTCTGCACGGTGATCACGCGGCTGCGCCGAGCGAGCATCACGAGGAAGGGCACGCGAGATGTCGTCGGTCATCAGGGCGATGCCCGCCGAGTTGGTCGCGATGTCCGAGCCGTGCAGGCCCATGGCGACGCCGACATCCGCCGCGGCGAGCGACGGCCGTCGTTGATGCCGTCGCCGACCATCAGCACGCGCTGCCGTCGGCGGTCATCTGACGCACTAGGCGGTGCTTGTCTTCGGGCAGGCACTCGGCCTCGATCCGGTCGACCTTTACGGTCTTTCCGACGCGCTGGCGACGGCGAAGCGGTCGCCGGTCATCAACACGATGCTGCGCGAGCCGAGCTCGCGGAGTTTCGACGACGCCCTTGGTGTTGTAGCGCAGGCGGTCTTCGAGGCCGACCGCCGAGGTAGCGACCGTCCTTCACGACGTGCACGCCCGACATGCCCTCGATCTGCTCCTCGACCTTGGCGATCCCGTCGGCGATGGCCGGGTAGACCTCCATCAGCCAGTTCGGGCGACCGGCGAGGATCTCGCCGAGTCGGTCCAGGCGGACACCGCGCCGTGGATCTCCTCCGCCTGCACGCCTCCGGCGGAGTGATCTTCGCCTGCTGGGCGGTGTGCATGATCGATCGTGCGAGCGGGTGGTTCGAAGCCTGCTCGGCGTCGGCCGCGGCCTTGAGCAACTCGGCACCGTTCACACCCTCGGCGGGCGCGAGGCGGGAGACCGCGAACTTGCCGGTGGTCATCGTGCCGGTCTTGTCGAACACGAAGGTGTCGCAGTTCGATGCGGCTTCGAGGTACTGGCTCTGCTTGATCATGATGCCGAGGCGAGCCGCGGCGGTGAACGCAGGTCATGGTGATCGGGCCGGCGATGAGCAGGGCCGCCGGGCAGACCGCGATGAGCACGGTGATCGCGCGAGCACCGCTTCTTCGCTGTTGGTCGAGGACGCCATGTACCAGACGAGACCGGACGTCACGAGCGCAACCGGGACGAAGTACCGGGCTACCTGCTCGATGACGAGTCGCGGCGTGCGCGTCGATTCGGCCTCGGAGATGAGCTCGGCGACCTTGCCGATCGTGGTATCTCCACCGACCAGCGTGGTGCGAAGTTCGATGGTGCCGTTGATGTTCGTCGTGCCGGCGAACACTTCCGCGGGCCGACTTCGACGGGCAGCGCTCACCGGTCAGCGACGCCTGATTGATGGACGACTCGCCCGAGACGATCACGCCGTCGACCGGCAGGTTCTCGCCGGGTCGGACGCGGACGATCATGCCGACCTTCACATCAGCGAGCGGGACCTCGCGCTCCTGCCGTCTTCGACGATCCGCGGTGTCGGGGTCAGGCCGACGAGGTCTTCGATGGCGCGCGCCCCAAGCGGTACGACGGAAGGCCTGGTCAAAGACCAGCAGGATGAACGCGACATAGCCGGCGGTGGCGTAGTCGCCGATCGAGAACATCGCCAGGATCGCGAGCGCCGCGAGCGACAGGTCGACGGCCGACCGCGCCAGAGTTCCTGAGCCGCCGGAATGAACAGGCCGAGGGCCAGCACCGTCGCGCGAGGAACGCCGGGACGTTGCGGACCTCGTCGGCGACGCCGAGCCAGCCCATGATGGTCGAGGCGAGGACCAGCACCGCCGCAGAGGTAGACGAGGATCCAGCGTTCGAGTTTCTGCTCATGGTGCGAGCAGCAGGCCATGCCTTCTCCCTTGTGGGAATGAGCCTTGTCGTGCTCGGGCTTGGCCTCAGGGTGAATCTCGGTCCCCGAGCCGCTCAGCATGGGGGCCGGGGCGTCCTGGTCGCGCTGGTTCTCGCGGTGTTGATCGGACATGTGCTGGATATCCTCGTGCGCGGGTCGCAGCAGGTCATCGACAGGTTGACAGTTCCACCGTGCCGAGGCGTAACCCCGGCGACGCCACTATCTTAGACCGAACGGTCCGATGGTGTGCCGACGCCGCGCCGACCCGGGCAGGCGACCTCCATACGCCGCAGAGACGGACCCGGTTCGCCCGGATCGCTGGATCCGCGGGGATTCTCCCACCGGTGCGGGCGCAGTTTTCGCGCCCACCGGGCCCGCGCGGCGCGATACCATGCGGCGGGATTGTCCCGATTCCGAGCCCAGCAGAGGAACCACGCGTGCCAGCATCCCCATCCGACGACTCGCGGTGATCGGCGACGGCCAGATGGGCCTCGTTATGGCCCAGATCGCCGCCGCCCAGCCCTTCGAGCCGCGTCACGCTCTGGTGCCACGACCCAGAGTCGGCCAGTTCGCTTTCGCAGACCCGGACCTCCTCGCTTCCGATGATCTCCCTCGACGAGGCGATCACCGTGACCGGTACGCCCAAGACCGCTCTCGAGCGCGCCGATCTGGTCCTCGCGGCGGTGCCGACGCAATTTGTCCGGTCGGTCTGGGACGGCCTGGCCCCGCCATCCGCGAGTACGCCCGAGCGCCGGCATCATCTCGGTCGCCAAAGGCATCGAGAATTCGACGCTGCTGCGCCCGCAGGTCATCTCGCAATGTATGGGTGAGGACGACAACCGCCCGACCGGGGTACTTTCCGGCCCGACCATCGCCTCCGAACTCGCGCGGGCTCCCGGCCACCATGATCGCCGCCTCGGACGACCAGTCGCTCGCCGAGGCCACCCAACGCCTGTTCACCACGACCTACCTGCATCTACACCTCGCAGGACCCGATCGGCGTCGAGGTGGCCGGCGCGTCAAGAACGTGATCGCGATCGCCGCGGGCATCCTCGACGGGCTCAAGGCCGGGTTCAACGCCAAGAGCGCTTCTCGCGCGGCCTGGCCGAAGCGACCCGCCTCGGCTCGCCATGGGCGCGCAAGCCGAAACCTTCTATGGGCTCGCCGGCGCGGGCGCCACCACCTGCTTCAGCCCCGAAGGCGCAACTGCTCCTGCGGCGAGGCGCTCGGCAAGGGCGAATCGCTGGATCACTACCTCAAGCACGGACAGCGTGGTCGAGGGCGTCGCGACCGCCGAATCGCTGATGCGAACAAGGACCACCACGGCGTGGAGATGCCCATCTGCGAAACGGTCTATCGCGTGCTCAACGAGGGCTCGACCCGATCGACGGCATCCAGTCGCTGATGAGTCGCGAGCCGAAGGCGGAGCGGATCGGTAGAGCAAACCGCCGGAGGCCCACGATGGACTACGCGTTCCGAGAGTTTCTTGAGACCGTACCGCGAGACGAGCGAGCGGACACCGAGCGGTTGCTGTTGGCGTACAACCGTGAGAGCAAGTCTACGGCCATCGGCTATCTCTGGTTCTACTTCTTCTTCCCCATTGGGGACATCGGTTCTACCTCGGATTCTCGCGCCGGCGCTGCTCATCCCAGCCGCGTACTTCTTGACGGTCGCGTTGTGGGTGTCCCCTGACGCTCCGGAGCACCAAAGCCTTTTCTCATGGTCCCGATCGGCATCGCACTCTCGACCGCAGCGTTCTGGCTTTGGGATTTGGCCTTCCTGTCGAACTGGGTTTATGAGCACAACCGGGACCTTGTCCATCGACTGAATGCTGAGTTTGTTGCCGCGGATGCTGCCAAAACTAACCGACGGTTGATCACGCGAGCCTCGTGCTTCTTCATCACACCGCCCGACCCCGACCCCGACGGCGCGAGACGGAAAGGCCTCGCATTCGCCGAACGATTCTGAGAAACTTGCGTCTGACTCCCACGGAGGATGCCCGATGCGATTTCTGCTGCTCACCGTTCTCGCGATCATCACGATCTCCTGCCCGGCCTTCGCCCAGTACGGCTCGTCCGGCTACGGCAACCCGGCGCTCGGATCTCCGAGACACCGCCGTTCACGCGAGCGGACATCCGCATCATGGACTCGATCCTGGGGCTCACGCCGGCGCGCGGGCTGACCGACGCGCTGCACTCGGAGTTCTTCGAGCGGTACCGCGATGAGGCGACCGCCGTGCGGATAGAGATCGAACACCTCGTCGAAGAAGCGGCTATCACGCAGAAGCAGGAACCGCTGCAGCGGGGCACGGCACGGGTCAACACATGGAACACGCGTCGAGGAGATGCGCGAGCAGTTTGTCGAAGACCTGCGCCTGCTCATGGACCAGAACCAGATCAGGTTGTGGCAAGGTCGAACGGGAACTGCCGCAAGGACCAGATCGGCGACGGGCGGATCGCCGGCGAGCGTCGACCTGATCCGGCTGGTCGACGCACATCGAGGGCTGGTCGGAAAACCGGAACTGGTCGCCGAGCCTGATCGGTACGCCGAGCGCATCGACCGCGATGGTCGCCCGCAAGCAGTTCATCGAGAGCGACGAGACCGACGGCTTCTACGCGATGCAGTCCGAGGACCCTGACCAGCGCTCGCCCTGCTCAAGGAATCGCTCGACCTGCGCGCAGCGCGTGCTCGAACTAACACGCAGACGCTCGACCGGCTACGCGCCCACATTCCGAGCGAGACGCACACCGACCTCGCCGGCGCGTTCTACGAGCAGTCCATCGAACGCGTCCCGCGTCGCCGCTTGCGCAGCATCGAAGCGCTTTCCCACGCTCGCCAGCGACCAGCGTGCACGCGTCGCCGAAGCCCTCGATCGCTACGACGCGACAGCGCCGAGACGAAACGCAGCCTCTTTGAGGCCCTTAGCCAGACGCAGATGGACATCCTGCCCGCCATGCTCCACGAGGAGATCGAGCGCCCGGGCCGCGGGTGAAGAGCACGTGACGCACGAATCGCTCAAACAGCCGCAGCCGCTTCGACGAAGCCATGAGCGAACGCCTCCAGCGCGAACGCGCCTGGAACGCGGTCAAACCGATCCTCACGCGCGAGCAAATCGCCGAACTGCCCAGACTCGACATGGAGACCGTGTGGTTCCCGCAGATCAACTGGTTCGGGCTCTGAGCCGACACAAACGGTCGAACCGGAGCAGTATTTTGCCGTATCGGCGTCCGAGGAGGACCACACATGCCCCACCGAATGACGCTCCGCCCGCTGGCGATCGCCCTCGCTGCTCGTGCTTTCGCCGCTGGTAGTCGCGCAGTACGGCCTGAACAACCCGCTCATCGGCCTGAAGACCGCCCCGCCGGTCACGAAGTCGGACATCCGCATCATCGACTCCATCCGGACTCGACGAATCGCAGCGATCCTCACCGGGGCGTCTACGACGACTTCTTCGAGCGTTACCGCGTCGAGGCCGATGCGCCGAAGCCGAACTCACCGCGATGATCGATGAATCCATCGTCCGGCAGGACTCTTCGATCACCCGTGCCGCCGAGGACAAGGCCGAGCAGTGGGACCAGCGCGCCTCGAATGGCGCCGAGCTCCTGACCGACCTCAGTTCGCTGCTCGACCAGCAGCAGGTCGGTTTCTGGCCCGGTCGAACGCGAACTTCGCCGCCACGATCTGATCGGTCGCGGCCGGCTCGCCGGCGAAAAGGTCGACCTGATCCTCCTCGATGCCCACGTCGCGGATTGGGATTCAAACATGGCGCTCGTCGAGCGCTCGACCGCTACGCCGACCGCCTCGACCGGGCCCTCCCGCGCGTCAGCGCGCTCGACGACGAACAGACCGACGAGTTCTGGCGCTCTGCCAGGACGAACCGTACCGCGAAGGAGATCTACGAGGAGGTCCTGCCGACGCGTCTCCGCGCGCGACATCAACCTCGAAACACTCGCGCATCGTCAAACTCCTCTCCGCGGACGACGCCGTCGCGGTCGAGCGAGCCTTCTACACCGAAGCCCCTGCGTTCGCACTCGCCGATCTCACCGATCGAGACCCGCATCCGTGCCGCCTCGTCGTTGCCATCTCTGTCACCCGAGCAGCGCGAGCAGATCGCGACGATCCTGCAGGACTACGAGCCGCGCCACCGCACGATCGTTGGCTTCTTCGATGCCGTCGCCGAGATGGAAGCCGAACTGCTCCCCGACACCATCGCCAACAAGATCGCGCAGATCGAGCACGACGCCTCGGGAGCCGATCCCGCGGCCTTCCGTGTCGGCGATCGCGTGCCGCAGGACGTCAAGGACGCACTGGCCAGCCGGCTCGAAACCGACCTCGCCGTCTGGCAACGCGTCGCGCTGCTGACCCCGGATCAGCGAACGAACCTGCCGCGCCCGGAACGAAGAGATCATCTGGTTTCGTGAGTATCTGGAACACGGTTCTGAACCGGCTCAGCCCCGCAGTTCCTTCTCCCACGCCTCGAACGCGAATCGGTACACGTCCGGCCGGAACTTGCCCCACTCGCCCAGCGACTGGGGATCTCGTGCGCGCCACGCCTCGCTCGCCGGCACGCCGTTCTCGATCGCCCGCTTCGCCGCGTCGGCGGTGTGCATCAGTTCCATGTACGGCTTCAGGTCATCGCGACTCGCGAGGCTGCCGTGACCCGGCACATAGGTCGTCCGATCGTCGTCCAGCAGTCGTCGGAGCGCCTCGATCCAGCGAGACGGGATCGCGTCGCCGTAGAACAGGGAAGCCCGTTGAACACCAGGTCGCCCGTGAACACCACCCGCGGCGAGTCCACGTGCACCGTAAGGTCGCTCGGCGTGTGCCCCATCCGCTGGCAGCGTCACCGAGCGCCCGCCCAGATCGATCGTCAGCCGCTCCTCGCGCCGGGATCAGCCCGTCGGGGAGTACGGTCTTGATGTTCGCGTTGATCAAGCCCATGGCGTCGGGCTCGCGCCGACCGTCGCCGCGCTCGGCCATCGCCGCGTCGTCGCGGTCGAGATGATCTTCGGCCCGCCGTCCTGGGCGCAGGTAGCCCTCCAGGCCGTTCGAGTGATCGCCGTGCAGGTGCGTGAGCACGACGTAGTCCGGCCAACGCCCGGTGAGCCTTGGCGGTTGGTTGATCCAGCGTCCACCGGCGGGCGTGTTGAACCCTTCAATGCACAGGACGCCGTCGCGCCGCGACGATGCCGCCGTTGGACACCGTCGTGTAGTCGCCGCCCGAAGTCACCGACACCACCGCCCACACGCCGTCGGCGATCTTCCACCCGCGCAAAGGCGTGGTCAGGCGCGCCTCGCCCGTCGGTTGCTGCGCGAATGCCCGGCGTCATCACTGGAGCCGCGGCGAGCGCCATCGCCACGTACGCCCTGCACCCGAGCGACGCCCGAGGAACCCGCCGGTTCACCGCGCAGGAGCACGACGTATCACGGATGGTGGGACGATTCGACGGATCAGACCCGTTCGCTTCGTTCATGGCTATCTCCTCGCTGGATGACCGAATCGCTACTTCGGTCCGAGAGGACCGCCATTTCACTATACCCCGGTGTCCGCGCCAGGCCGCACCCTCCCCGCTACCCTTCCCCGTGCCATCCGCCCTCCCCGAGATCCTCTTCTCGGCACCGGCACGTCCAGCGGCGTGCCGGTCATCGCCGCCTGCGACACCTGTCGCTCCGACCCGCGCGACACGCGCGCGCACTGGGCCGCCGTGCTGGACCGACGACTCGGGCCATCCCTGCGTGGTCCTGCTCGATGCCGGGCCCGACCTGCACAGGCCCTCCGGCACGATCTCTGGCGGGCCGACGCCATCCTGTTCACGCACAACCACGTGGACCACCTCTTCGGCCTCGACGATGTCCGCCGGTTCAATGTCGCCATGCAGCCCCATCGACATCTACGCCGAAGAGCGTCTGGGAAGCGCTGCACCGCGTGTACAAGCACGTCTTCGACCGGGCCTCGAACATCAACGACTCCTTCGTCGCCGACCTGATCGAGCGCCGCATCGCTGACCCGACGCGCGAACACCCCCGACCCGCTCCGGTCGACTCCTCGCCGCAGGCGGCAGCGCGCAGTCCCCATCGACATCCACGGCATGCAAGCCACGCCTGTCCGCCTGCTCCACGGCCACCTGCCCATCCTCGGCTTCCGCATCGAGCCTGTCCCCGGCACCGACCTCGCGGCGCGCCCTAGCCTCCGCACAACCCTTCCCCTTCGCCTGGTGCACGGACACCTCGGCCATCCCCCGAAATCCTGGCTGCCCCTCACCGGCCTGCGCGCCCTCGACTGACCTCCGCCACCGCTCCCACCCGACGCACTTCAACCCGACGAGCCACCGCCGCGGCTCAGAGCTCGAAGCCGACCAGACCTGGCTCATCCACATCGCCCACGAGGTCCTCCACGCGCGACGAGCGGACATGCCGGAGCCCGTCCGCTTCGGCATCGACGGCCTGTCCTCTCCTGCGACCACCCCGCATCGAAACCGGCCCCGGACGCTCGCAACCAGTCCCACCCGTAAACAGGAGAAGCCCGGACGACCCCCAGCCCAGCAAGTGTCGAGCCCGAGGACGAGCCCTCCTGATTTCTTCTCCTCGCGGGAGAAGGTGGCCGCGAAGCGGTCGGATGAGGGGCGGCGGCTTTCCAATCGCTCGAAGGCTGGAAGCAGCGGCGCGCTGACCCTCACCCCGGCCCTCTCCCGCAAGGGAGAGGGAGCGAAAAGCCCGTATCTGCTGGAAATTCTCCGCTCTCAACCCTCCCTCGCTGGCTCTCAACAGGGCCTTCGCTACACTCTCCGCCCCATGGCCAACACACGCGATCTCAAGAGCGCATCAAAGCGATCAAGTCCATCCGTCGCATCACCAAGACGATGCAGATGATCGCCACGAGCAAGTTCGCCCGCTCCCAGCAGCGCGACCCAGTCCAAGCCCTACACCGAGGGCATCTTCGATCTCACCGAGTTCGCGGAGAAGGCCGGCAACATCTCCCACGAGCCATCGACGGCCCGCGACGGCTTCAAGCCCGGCGCGAGAAGCCGCTCGTCCTCGTCATCACCTCCGACCGAGGCCTCTGCGGCCCCTACAACGGCTCCATCCTCCGCCGCGATGAAGCACCTGCGGCCTCGACGACTACAACCTCGAAGTCGTCGGGCAGGAGCCAGAGCGTCCTGAGAGTTCAACAAGTTCAACATCGACGCCGCCCACAACCAGTTCGGCGACAAGCCGACCTTCGAAGAGGTCGAGAGCTCGCTCGTCAGTACATGGACCGCTTCGCCGCCGGCGAGATCACCTCGGTCCACGTCGTCTATGCGTTCATCTCGACCGCGCGCTGGCCCGTCCGTGCCAGCCCTGCCGCTGAAGCGCCGGCCGTCGAACACGCCGAGGAGAGACCGCCGGCACCAGCAGCGTCGAGTACGACTTCACCCCGAGCCGGCGGAGCCTGCTCGCCGCTGCTCCCAGACCGTCAAGGCCACGCTGTTCCAGGCGTTCCTCGACGCCGTGGTCTCCGAGAACGTCGCCCGCATGGTGGCGATGAAGGCCGCGACCGACAACGCCGGCGAGATGGGCCGCCTCATCGGACGCAAGTACAACCGCCCGCCAGGCCCAGATCACCACCGAACTCACTGAGATCATCTCGGGCGCGGCCCTCGAATAGGCCAAGAACCAAGCCAGAACTAGCAAACCGCCCGCCTCGATGGGCGGTTTTGTTGTCGCATCCTCTCCGCTATACACTCAACGCGGAGGAATTCGTCATGCCACGCCCCTGCCCGTGCTGCTGCGCCCTCTGCCTCGCCACCGCTCCTGGCTGCACGACCGACTCGCCCGACCCGCGTCCTTTACCGTGCTCGCTGGCGACACCATCGTCACCGCCGAGAACGATGCGGTCAATCTGGCGGTCACCAGCGCCGCCTACGCGGTGGGCGCAGCGGAGCCGGTTCCGGGGACCGGCGCGACCAGACCTCCTACCAGGAACGCTCGAGTACCGCTCGGTTGAGCAGGACGGCTCAAGGTGATTCTCGAGCAGCGGACCGTCCGGTTCCAGACCCCGACGGAGTCTGGCTCGAGCTGCTGATCATGTACTCCGACGACAGCACGAGCATCCTCATCAGCAGCGAACCGGCCTCTGCGTCCGCCGAGGGGCGGGAGATATCCCGGGTGCTGCGCGGCGCGCGCAACAGTGGCCCTGACGGCGGGCGCCACCCCCATCGTGGGGCCATAGGCTCATCCGCCAAAATGGACGCAAGCCCCGCGAAGTTCAGCAGTAGAATGAACTTATGAAGCACCGCGCTTCACCCTCATCGAACTGCTCGTGGTCATCGCCGTCATCGGCATCCTCATCGCCATCCTCCTGCCCGCCCTGAACCGCGCGAAGATCCTCGGCGAGGACACGAAGAGCGCATCCAACGTCCGGCAGAACGTCATCGACATCCTCGCCTCGCCGAGGGCGACTCCGGCACCATGCCCATGGCGCCCGTTAACCCCGACTGGTCGTTCGCCGGCATGCCCGGCTGCCTGCCACCACGCCCACCGGCTTCGAATCCAACATCTCCTGGTTCGGACACTCCGACCTGTGGCACCTCGTCGTCTGGTCCGCCGGCGGCGAACGCACCAACGCCTGGATCAGCCCATCTCGCGGCAACGACGACTGGACCCGCTACCCGAACCTCAACGACTACAAGCTCACCGAAACCGCCTTCGCTGCCCCGCAGTACTGGGCCGAAGGCGCGAACTAATCCTGTGCGATCGGTCCTGACCCGATCTGTCGCTGGCTCGCGCCTCTCGACGCTCGCCTCACCGAGCGCGAAGGGCATGCTCTACGAGAACCCGCTGATCGCGCACCGGCGCCCGAACATCGGGAGCAGTTCCGCCGAGCGCCGCGTTGGTCCCCGTCCCCATCGGCTTCTTCGACGGCCACGCCGACACAAGACCGCTCGGCGAAGCAGACGATCAGGGGTCCCCAACCAGCCCTACTTCAACAGTCAGGGCCCCGTCCTCACCACAACCGACGGATTCCGCGGCAGACTTCTGAACCACCGCTCAGGCGGACGCGTCGCACGCGTCGCCAAACCCGCTGAGCACGATGTTCAGATCCGCGAGGTCCACAACGCCGTCGTCGTTCACGTCGCCGTCGCGTCCCACTTCGACCGCGTCTCCGAAGTTCCCGAGCACGAGGTTCAGGTCCGCGAGGTCGATGAAACCGTCGTTGTTCGCATCGCCCATGAGGCAATCGAACCCGCACGCCGCGCTGCTCACCGAGAACGGGATGAAGCCGACGTTCTCCGAGACCGGATCGCCCGCGCCCGAGCCACCCGGAGCCCGGACCCGTCGTGTCGCCCCACCACGAGCAGCACACGTTCAACTGCGCGTTGTTCGTGTTCTCCACCGCGAACTGCGAGTTGTTCTCGAAGCTGCACTCGCTCGCGGAAACCGTTCCGGCGGTACGCCGAAGCCGGTGCCGTTACCGGTAAACGAGGTGCAGGACAGCGAGAGCGTGCCGTTGGAAACGCTCAGGCCGACCGCGGGTTGTCGTCAAACAGGCAGTCTTCGACACGTGTCGTCGAGTTGATGTTTGTGAGCGCTGCCGAACCCGTCTCGGCCAGCCCGCACCGTTCGAAGACGCACTCCGAAACCGTTGACACCGCGTTCGATAAGTACAGACCGAAGTCGTTCCCGCCGGTGCCGATGTCCGAAATCGTGCAGTTGTTCATCACGAGATCCGGGCAATTCACAGCGCGACGTTCGAACGCACCGAGAAAGCGTTTCCGCCTCCGCCGTGGCGCACCGTCGTCCACCGCATCAGCGCGGATGAGTTCGCGCGTTGAGGGTCACACCGTCCCACGTGTTCGCCGACGAATCATCGACCGAGGTCATAAGGATCGGAGCCTCCATGGTGCCGAGGCACTCCAGACGCCAAGCAGAAGCGCTCGGCGGTGTCGTCTATTCGAACACCGTCACGCCCGGATCGATCGTCAGCACACCGCCCGCGGGGACCGAGACATCGCCGGTATCCGGCTCGAATCCCTCGTGGCTCGCCATCGCGTGCATGACACTGTCCAGCGCGGTGCTGCCAGACCGGACCCGGATCCGGTTCTTCGTGTTCGCCGAGAACTCGCACATCGATACGTCCTGCAACGAATTGGCCTGCACCAGAGCGCACACGCCGATGTTGTCGAAGAAACCGCACTCGACGAGCGCGGACGAACCGTTCGGGCTCGCGCAGAAGAACCCGAAGTCACTGCTGGAGTCGCCGCAGTCGCGGAATTCTGTCCTGAGGCAGTTCACGACCGAGTTCGAGTTGTAGACGCCGTAATCGCTGCCCCGGTGGAGATATCCGAGATCGTGCAGTCCTCAAGAACCACATCCGGACTGTTCACCGCGCGACGACGGACCGGATGTTGAACGCGTTCACCCGCCGCCGTGCCGAACGGCGGTCCGCCGCAACCCAGACGCGTTGGCGCGTTAAACGTGACACCGTCCCAGGGATCCGCGTTCGTATCATCGAACGAAGTCATCAGGATGGGATCCGTTTCGTGCCCAGGCATTCCAAACGACCCTGAACCTGAATCTCCGCCGTATTGTTGATCCCGAACACACGCACACCCGGGCCCACCGTCAGCACCGCCCCGGCCGGCACCAACAGATCCCCTGTGTCGAGCTCCCAGCCATCCATCCCCGGATGTCCTCCATCGCGCCGTCGACCGCGGTGCTCCCGGATGCGATGCGGATGCGCGATCGTGTTGCCCGCGAAAGAGCCGCCGGTGATGTCCTGCAGCGATCCCGGCTGAACACGGGCACTTGACCCATGTTGTCCTGGAACTGGCAGTCTTCGAGCGGGTCGAGCCGTTCGATGCCGCCGCGAAGTACCCGAAGTCGGTCACATCGAAGCCGCAGTTGCGGAAAGTCGTGCAGCAGGAGACCGCCGAGTTCGAGTTGAGACCATAGTCGCCAGTGGTATCGATGTCGGAGATCTCGCAGTCTTCGAGCACGACATCCGGTGCGTTCACGGCGGACACGTTCGATCGAACCGCGAACGCGTTCACGCCGCCGCCCGCCGGACGCTCGTCCACTGCAGCAGTCCGGTCGCGTTCGCGCGTTGGTGACACCGTCCCAGAGCGTGGCCGACGTGTCGTCAAACGACGTCATCACAATCGGCTCGCCCGCGGTCCCCAGGCACTCCAGACGCCCTTGGACCAGCAATTCCGCGGAAGCATTCAGCCCGCGGACCCAGGCGCCGGGACCGATCGTCAGCGTCACACCGCAGGCACCATCACGTCACCGTTGTCGAGTCCCCAACTGTCCAGACCGACCATGTTCTCCATCATGCCGCCCGCCGAGGTCGTTCCGGAGTTCACGCGGATCCGCGGCACGCTGTTGCCGCTGAACTCGCAGCCGGAAAACCCTTGCACGGACGACGGCTGGATACGCGCACTGACCCATGTTGTTCGCGAACAGGCAGTCCTGCACCACGCTGCTGCCGTTGTTGGAGGTCGCATGGAACGCGAAGTCGCTCGACGCGTCGCCGCAGTCCACGAAGGTGCTGTCAACGACTTCCACCACCGAATTTGTGCAGTAGAACCCGTAGTCCACGCCTCCGGTCGCGATGTCGGAGATCCAACCGTTCTCCGAACCGCACGAGGCCCGAGTTCGCGGCCGTCACGTTCGATCGGATCGCGAAGGCGTTTACTCCCCACCGCGACGGACGCTCGTCCATCGCAGCAGTCCGGTCGCGTTCGACCCGTTGAAGGTTACGCCGTCCCACAGCGTGCCGGGCGTGTCGTCGAACGAAGTCATGACGATCGGCTCGGTGCCCAGGCACCCAGCCGTCCCTGAACGATCGGCTCCGCCGTGGAATCGATCCCGAAGACATTGACGCCCGCTTCTATGGTGAAGGTCGTAAACGCCGGGACCGACAGGTCGCCCTGCGCAGTTCAAAGCCCTCGAAGCCACCCGCGCGCGCGATCCGCCGTCGATCGTGCTTCCCGAAGCGATGCGTACACGATCGACGCCGTTTCCCGCAAACGAATTCATCGAGAATCCACCGATGCTCCATGGTGCAACCAACGCGGCGCGTCCGGTGTTCGAATCGAAATGGCACCCGCTCACCGTGAGCGACGTGACGCCCACGTCCCGGATGGCGTAATCACCCGGGCCGTCCCCATTCGCCAGAAACAGCGAGTCGGTGATCGCGACATTGCCGCCGTTGAGCATATATACGGCGTTGTCGCTGGTGGACGGACCAGCGCAGTCGCACCGTGCAGTTGTCGATCGTGACCAAAGACGTGCCGCTGATCGTTATGCCCGCCCCGACCGCGAACGCGTTGAAATCCCTGCGAACCGGATCTCACAGAACTGCATATCCGCGGTCGCCGCCGCGCCGTTCACGATCAGGCCGTCCCACTGCCCGGGCGCTGTCCAGAACCGAGGTGAACAGGATCGGTGAGCCGCTCGTACCGACGGCCGAGAGGTGCCCGTTGGAGACCTGAAGCGTCGTGTTGGTGTTCGCGAGCACGACCACGCCGGGCTCGATCGTGAGTCGCACCGCCGATCAGCGTCACATTCGAAGTGATCTCGTACGGGCTGCCCGCGAGGTTCCAGGTCGTGTCGGCACCGATGTTCCCGCCGACGAGCGTCTGCGCCGAGGCCGTAGCCGCCAACGCGAGAAAACCGACCAGCCCGCACCACAGCCGCCGCGTTCATCGAAATCGCCATCTTGTCGCTCTCCAATCCTCCGCCGACCCGCGCGGCCGACGCCTCTACTTTCAACCTACCCCAGACGTCCGCCTCACCAAGCAATTCATGGGAATCAGAGCCAATTCGAGGCGGTCAAACTGCCTGATTTTCGCCAGATCCGCATCGGTCCGCGATTCAGGCTTCCCATCCCTCTTCCGGTCCTCCGTTAGACTGTCCCCATGACCCAGACCTCTTCGACCCCTGCTTCCGGCGAGCGCGATCCCTCGCTCCCGTCTACCGATCCGCCCTCGAGATGATCGGCAACACGCCGATGCTCGAGCCAACAACCTCGATTCCGGCTCCTGCCGCCTGTTCGGCAAGCTCGAGATGATGAACCCCGCCGGCTCGATCAAGGACCGCATCGGCCTGAGCATGATCGAGGCCGCCGAGCGCGACGGGCGACTCGACCCGAGCGCCGACCCGAAGCCCACCATCATCGAGGGAACCGCCGGCAACACCGGCCTCGGCCTCGCCCTCGTCGCCGGCCAGCGCGGCTACATGCTCGTCGTCGTCCCCGACAAGATGAGCGAGGGCAAGATCCAGCACCTTCGCGCCATGGCGCCGAGGTCGTCCTCGCCCGCTCCGACGTCCAGAAGGGCCACCCCGAGTACTACCAGGACGTCGCCGCCCGCCTCGCCGAGAAGACGCCCAACAGCATCTACATCAATCAGTTCTCCAACGAATTCAACACCGCCGCCCACTACGAACACACCGGCCCTGAGATCCATCGCCACCGAAGCCCACGGCGGGTGGATGTCTTCATCGCCGGTGTCGGCTCCGGCGGCACCATCTCCGGCGTCGGGCGCACCTCAAGGAGCAGAACCCCAACTGCAAGATCGTCCTCGCCGACCCGGCCGGCTCCATCTCGAGCCCCTGGTCAACCGGGGCGAGAAGGTCGAAGCCGGCTCGTGGCTCGTCGAGGGCATGGGCGAAGACTTCGTCCCCGACATCTGCAACCTCAGCGTGGTCGACGAAGCCATCGCCGTCACCGACGCCGAGTCCTTCCACGCGGCCCGCGAACTGCTCGACAAGGAAGGCCTGCTCGCCGGATCCAGCACCGGCTGCCTCATCGCCGCGGCCAAGAAGTTCTGCGCCAGGCAGGACAAGCCGCTGAACGTCGTCACGCTCATCTGCGACCAGGGCCAAGTACCTCGGCAAGATGTTCAACGACTACTGGATGATCGACAACGGCTTCATCGATCGCGAGAAGACCGGCGACCGCGACATCATCGCGTCGCCACGCCAGTCGCGAGGACTACGTCGCCAAGCCGACCGACCCGCTCAGCCAGATCATCAAGGTCATGGACCTGCAGAACATCTCGCAGATGGCGGTCGTCGAGACCGTGCACCTCACCTCGACCGGTCGCGACCACGACAAGGTCGTGGGCATCATCGACGAGGGCGACATCCTGATGGCGGTCGTGCAGGGCGACTCGGGCGCTGTCGCGCCCGGTGTCGGACTTCATGACCACCCGCCCGAGACCATCTCGCCGACCGCCAAGGTCGAGGACCTGATCCCGATCTTCGCGCCGACCGCGTCGCGATCGTCGTCGATGACAACCCGCCCACCGCGCGGGCACCGAGTTCCGAGTACCTCGGCCTCATCACCAAGATCGACCTCATCAACTACTTGCGTCGCCGCCTTAAGTAGCGCCTTCCCCGCTTCGCATTCCATCACCGACCCATCCGTCCGGGAGTCTTGATATGTCCGACCACTCGAATCTCCGCATCGCCAGCCAGGTCATCCACGCCGGCCAGCACGCCGAACCCGTCACTGGCGCCGTGATGCCCCGATCTTCACCAGCACCACCTACGCCCAAGAGTCGCCGGGCGTGCACAAGGGCTTCAGTACTCGCGCTCGCACAACCCCACCCGCTACGCTCGAGCATGATCGCCCGCCCGAGGGTTCGACCATCGCCGAGGACACCGACCCGTCCTGCGGCGGGTTCGCCTTCGCCTCGGGCCTCGCCGCAATGGCCACGGCGCTCGAACTCATCGACGCCGGCTCGCACATCATCTCGATGGACGACATCTACGGCGGGTCCAACCGGCTGCTCCAGAAGGTCCGCCGCACGCAGAACCTCGACATCGACTTCGTGGACCTCACCGACGAGTCGAAACTCCGCGCGGCGATGCGATCCGACACCGCCATGCTCTGGGTCGAGACGCCGACCAACCCGACGCTGAAGATCGTCGACATCGCGTCGCGCAGATCGCCCACGAGGTCAACCCCAAGTGCCTCGTCGTCGTGGACAACACCTTCTGCTCGCCGGTGAACCAGCGCGCTTGAGCACGGGGCGGACATCGTCATGCACTCCTCGACCAAGTATGTCAACGGGCACTCCGATGTCGTCGGCGGCATCCTCGTCACGGGCAAACCCGAACTCGCCGAGCGCATCCGCTTCCTGCAGAACGCCATCGGCTCGGTGATGGGCCCGTTCGATTGTACCTGACCTGCGCGGTCTCAAGACCCTCGACGTGCATCCGGCGCCACAACGCCAGCGCGCCGCATCGCCAAGCACCCGAGGCCAGCGAGCTCGTGGATCGCGTGGTGTACCCCGGCCCGAGAGCCACCCGCAGCACAGCGTGTACAAGAAGCAGATGGAAGCGACCGGCGGCGGCGGGACCGGCATGATCACCTTCTTCATCAGGGCGGGCTCGAACCGGCCAAGGCCTTCCTCGAGACGGTGAGCATCTTCACGCTCGCCGAATCGCTCGGCGGCATCGAGTCGCTCATCGAGCACCGGCGATCATGACCCACGCCTCGGTGCCGCCGGAACAGCGGGCGGTGCCCAGGATTGACGCGCTGATCCGCCTGTCGGTCGGCATCGAGGACTGCGACGACCTGATCGCCGATGTGGACCGCGCCCTCGAGGCGGCGTCGGCAAAGATGGGGGCGATGGCGGGCTGATCGGCTCGCCTACGCTTGACATGACCAGTGGCCAGCCAGACCGCTGCCCTGCCCGCGCTGCCCGTGCCCGGTGCATCGCCAGTGGTCGCTGTGCGTGCTGGTGACCGAGTCGATCTGCAGAGGCCGTGGGAAGATGTCGCGCGCGCTCGAGGCCGGCGCGGACTGCATCCAGGCGCGAGAAGGAACTGTCCGGCGCGAACTGCTGAGCCGGGCACGCCGGCTGCGCAATGACGCGCGAGCACGACGCGGCTGGTCATCAACGATCGCCCGGACATCGCGGGCGCTGGCCGAGGCCGACGGCGTGCACCTGGGCCAGACCGATCTGCCGGTCGGCGAAGCCCGCGCATCGTCGGCGACGGCGTGTGCATCGGCGTGAGCGACGACGCTCGACCAGGCGAGCGAGGCAGCGCGCGACGCGGACATGCTCGGGCTCGGCCCGATGTTCCCGACGAGCACCAAGGCCAACCCGGGCGGACGCACCGACGGCTCGGTCGCCGGGCCGACGCGCGCGCGAAGTGCTCACGAAACACCCAGGCACCCCCACCTCGCCATCGGCGGTATCGGCCGGAGCACATCGGCGCTGCGCGAAGCGGGCGTGCGGCATCGCGGTGAGCGGCGTGGTGCGGCGGAAGATCCGGGGGTGGTGGAGCGGCCTCGTTGGGGCGATGAAGGCGTAGGTGAAGCGCACGGTCACACCACCAGCCCCGCCAGCCTCAGCAACCAACACCACCGCACCCGACGACGCGAAGTGCTCCACGATCTGGACCTGGCGGTGCTCGCGATCGGTGGCGTCGGCCAGCGCATCGAGCAGGCGCTGGGCTTCGGCGAGTTCGTCTCGGTGAACGCGCCCTCCAGGGCGAGGGCGTCGAAGGGCAGGCGCTGCGACGCCTGGAGGTACGCGCTGCCGACGGCGGTGATGTCGGCGCGGTAACGGCTCTGACGGGCGCACAGGGAGTCGGGGCGGCGGGCGGAATCGTTCATGGTTGGGGCCTTTCGGGTTCGAGAGTGGGTGCGGGTGCGTGAATCTGGGTCAGTTGCCGGGTTGGGCGGACGGGTTGGGCAGCAGGTCGGACCAGTCGATGGTCAGCATCCGGATCGATGCCGACGCGTCGGAACGCGGCCTCGGCGAGCGAGCGTCGCAGCGACTCGCTCTCGGTGCGTGCGAGCAGGTACGCGCTGAGGGCGTCGGTCAGGCGGCGGGCGTGGGCGTGGTGTCGGTCCGAGCGGGCGAGCAGCGACGCCTCGGTCTGCGCGATACCGGCGAGGACCTCGTCGCAGGCCGATGACGACGCTGACATCGAGGCGCTGCGCTGCCAGCGGATCGGCGGGCCGAGGCTGCGCGATTCGCGGACGATGCAGCTCGGCCTCGGCGTGCAACTGGGCGAAAGGCTGGTCGAGGCCGCGCTCCGGACGCGCGATCGCGCGGATCAGCGCGTCGTGCTCGGCTCGCAGCATCGATCGCGCGGAAGACGACGCGGCGATCTGCGACGCCTCGGGTGCGAGCGGTGCAGCCGCCGCTGAAGAGCGAGGCGCAGGCGGTGCACGCGCCGAGCAGGGACAGGAATCGGACGGGCGGGGAAACGGGCGGTCGGGGGCGAGGGCGGCGCAGGGCATGGCTGGTCTCCGGCAAGGCGGGTGAAAGAAGGTCGTCGTTCGGGGCGTGCCGAGCGGTCGGCCCGGAACACGCACGCCCTCACCCTGCCGGCGAGCCCACGCGCGCGCCGGGAGCGGTCGATGCGAAAGGCATCGCGCGGATTGGCCCGTGGAATGGGCAGAAAAATCCGAAAAAGTCGCCGAGGTGTACATGCGGGGCCACCCGGCGCGCGCAGGGCGGGACTTAGGGCTGCTTCGGCTTGCGCTCAGCATGACCACAATACCCGCAACGCCATCGCGAGCAGCGCGACGGGCAACATCACATGCCATGCCAGCCGCGCCGAGGTCGAGATCGATCGCGGTCCAGCAGGGTGTGCGATGGTCGCGGCGTGATGGTCGTCAAACGCACGGTCCACACGATCGCGAGCGTGGCGATCACCAGCGCCGGCGCGCCAGAGCCAGCGACGCTTCGACCGGCGCGTGGTCAGGAAGGCCCCGAGCAGCCACAGCGCGTTGAGCGCGGCGGACGCAGCGATGATGGCGGGAGCGTGCTGCTCGATCACGGAGCCGCCTTCGATGCCGGAACGAGTTCGACGCTGCACGGTGCGGGCGATCTGGCCTTCGTGCGTGAGGGAAGCGGGATCATGTCGCCGCGGCAGAGCGGGATCTGGTCGAGCAGGTGGGCGAGCCGAGTGGCCGTCCTGGCCCCGGGAGGACGACGGTGTTGGCGTCGGGCGATGACATGTCGCAGATGAGGCGGGCGTTGGCGCTGAAGGTGACCTGATGGCGGTCAGCCGTGACGCTGTGGGCGGCTTTGTGGATGGTGGTCGTGGTGCCGGGCGAGGGCAGGTTTTCGAAGGTGTAGCGCGAGCCGATGACCAGGACGTTCGCGAGCGGGTGGGCGATGTTCAGGCGGTGCAGGTCGCCCCAGGTCTGGCCGGGGTCGTAGTCGATGGAGGCGAGGTCGACGATGGTGCCGATCGCGTGGAGCGACGGCGGCTTCGATGTCCTGGCGCACGAAATCGTGCACGTACGCGCTGAGCGCATCGTGCGGATGATCGACTTTGAGTAGCGGTCGGTATAGAGGTGCTCGATCGCGGTATCGAGCAGGCGCTGGTACGACGCGGCGCGACGGAGTCTTCGGTGTAGTTCCCGTCCCAGCGGAGGGTGTTGAGCAGGACGGGCGACGACTGCGGGTCGATACCGGCGCGACGCGGCGGTGACGATGGCCTGTGCGGTCCGAGGGACGCGGCACTGAACACGTCGCGTTGCAACTCGCGCAGGTCTTCAGTTGTCACCGGGCGTTCGGCGGTGATGTCGGCGAGACGCTCTGGATGCGCACGAGCCGGTCGTGGCGTTGCCCTGCGCGACCAGCGGCGTGGTGAAGCGCAGCGGGACGTTGTTCGACGAGGCGAGGAAGCCGGCCTCGGGGTTGAAGGCGACGGGCAGGTCGGCCTGCGCGACGGGTTCTCGAGGCGGTACCGCGCAGTGGGCGGGACCGGCGACTCGCGAGGCGGGCGGCGCTGGGGAACGCCTCGATGGCCATGAGGCCGATGTTGCCTTCGGTGTCGCCGAAGAGGATGTTCCTGCCCCCGGTGGCGAAGGTGGTGAAGGCGGCGCGAACTCGTCCCAGTTGGTGGCGTGCAGGCGCGGAGGAAGGCGGAGGCCTCGTCGGAGGGGCGATGGCCTCGCCAGGCGAGTGAAGTCGCCGTCGCCGAGGCGCTCGAGGAGCGGGCGTCGGAGACGACCGGGCCGAACTCGCTTTCACGGATCTCGGCGGTCTGGTCGAACCACAGGCGGACGCCGATGGTCTCGCGCCGGGTGGAGACGGGTTGCCAGCCGGGCGTGAGCCGGTAGAGCACGCCGAGGACGCCTGCATGTTCGTGCCGGTCCAGGCGATGTGCTTTGCGCCCGACGACGACGAAGGGCAGGCCGGGCATGGTCAGGCCGGCGACGGACTTGGTGGGTGTGCGATAGGCGACGACGCACCAGATGTTCGGCTGGGGCAGGCCCAGGTGCGGGTCGGAGGCGACGATCGCGCTGCCGGTGGCGGAGCGACGGCCGTCGACGGCGAAGGCGTTGGAGCCGGTGCGCTGGCGTGCATGAGCAGGTCGAGGTCGGTGGGTGTTTCGGGGCCGTAGGACGCCCTCGTCGGCGAAGTCCCAGAGGCGTCGGGCGAACTCGTCGTAGCCCTCTGGTGCGCAGCGGGATGAGCGCGACCCAGCGCCCCAGTTCACGTCGACGCACGCGAGCGCCCGAAGGCGAGCACGTCCTCGACCGTCCACTCTCGTCGAGCGAAGCCGAGGGTGTCGAAGTCAGCGGGGTGGTGGCGAGGGTGCCGGTAGTCGTTGACGCCCTCGACGTATCGCTCGATCCACGCGCGTGTCCGGCGGCGGCGGGCCATCTCGGGACGGCGCGGTCGAGATCGAAGGCGCGGATGGCCTCGTCGATGGGCGCGGCGATGGGTCCAGCGGACTCGGCCAGCCGGCCGCGCGAGACGCGCCGGAAGAGGTCCATCTGGGTGAGGCGGAGGTGGGCGGACGAGGCCGAGGGTGTAGGGGGCATCGGACTCGTCGGCGACTTCTATAAAAGGAATGAGGTGCTTCGTAGCGGATGGTCGCGGGGCCCGCAGGCCGGGCCAGAGCTCGCGCATGCGGTCGACGCGTCTCGGCCATGATCGACGACGGGCGTGGCGGCGGGGAGACGCACTGACAGCGTCAGCGCGATGACGACGAACAGGGCGAGGTGCAGGGGCGGATGGGCGAGCAGGCGGGTCATGCTGACGGGGCTCCCTGACCGGAAAGACGCGGCGCGACGGAGGGCGTTCCATCGTAGGAGCAGGTTCGAGGGCGGGCCGTGCGCGATGCGGGCCGGGAGGACGAAACGCGGCCCGGAGGCCGCGAGAGGGGGAGGGTTGTCCGGGTGACCGGTCAGCCGTCCAGCGCTGCCGAAGCGCTGATGACGATGTTGAGGTCGGTCATGTCCACGGAGCCGCTGCCGTCGGCGTCGCCGAAGGACGGGCTGATTGAAGTTGGCCAGGACACGGTTGAGGTCGGCGAGGTTGATGACGCCGTCGCCGTTGACATCGCCGGTGCAGGTGCCGGTGAACTCGTAGGCCCCGCGATCGACGACGGATCCGATGATGCGGGTTGCCGTCGAGGTCGAAGTCGGAATCCACGAAGGCGTTCAGGCCGGTGTTGATGGCGGGTGAGCCGGGCGCGAGGCGGAGGTCTTCGTCGCCGGTGTAGGGCCTGCCGTCGGGGCCGAGGGGGTCGAGGAAGAATTGCGCGCGCTCTCGAAGTCGAACACGGTGTTAGCCGGACCGTAGCCGTCGATGGTGCCGGGGTCCGCGGACTCAATGTGCTTGAGGTCACCGTCATCCCGGACGCCTGCGAGGCGATCAACGCCGAATTGCCCGACGCGAAAATGGTGTTGCGGATCGAGCGGGAAGCCCACGCCGCTGCGGGTGATCGACAGATTTGGCACGAGCATCGTCGTGTTGCGCAGTTCCCCTGGGTGGATTGGAGCGCATCAGCATCGGCGATGCCGAAACGATCGAACTGTCTTCGATTCTGAGGAGCGCGCGTCCTGAACGATCGGCCATGTGGCTGGGCCGGATCCGCGCACGAGGTGTGATCTGGAGACGGTCACCGGGCCTGCGTGATCGAGCGTCAGGATGTTCCGATCGCCGGGGACATCGATCACGCAGTCGGCTACACGCAGTTCTCCCCAACCGGCCGGTGGCAGGATCGAGCGGCGTTCGCGCCTCGCGTCGATGGAGGTCGTCATAACGGGAATGATGTCGCGGTCGTTCATGAATCGGCAGTTCTCCAGCGACAGGTTCGACCGCTCGCCGTCCAGACCGGCCATGGATCGAGCCCCGATGAAGAATCCACTGACTTGAGGGGTCGGCCCGAGCGTGCAGTTGCACGACCAGTTCACCGCTGGCGGCGTAGACGAGTGCCGCGGAGCTCTTCCGTGAAGCCCGTCACCGGCGGTGGTGAAGTACCCGATGCCGAAGAAGAATCGGCGCGGGCTCGCGTCCCGAATCGTGAAGCCGTCGATGACCCCGCCGCCGCGACGCTCGATGCTGATCACGACCTGACGCGTGTTGTCCAACAGAGTCGAGTTGTCGGGTGGGGCATCGTTGCCGAGCCTGTCGCCGGTGAGCACCGTGATGTTGACACTCGGATCCCGCTCGCTCGCGTCGGTCTCCGTGCCCTCGAAGCCGCCGAGCAGCGTGGCGTTCTCGACCATCTGGAACCTTCGATGCCGGATTCGGTGATCGGCGCGGCGTACTCGCCGGCAGCGACCCAGATCTCGACCGGGCCGATGCCCGGCGGCGATCGCCAACGCTTCGCTCGGGTTGCTCAGTGCGCTCGCCCACGACGAGCCATCGCCGCCGGGGCCGCGTCGACGCGGACATACAGTCGGATCGGCTCGGTGGACTCATCGGTGATGTCCGGATTCGGGACCGTCAAACCGCGGCGTTCGGCATCCCCGAATCGGGGACGAACTCCACGCAGCCGGCGTCGGCCGGGTAGTTCTCGTCCAGGCTTCGCCGGGCGAGACCGCGATCGCACGGGATTGCCGAAAAAATCGACCGGTATCGCCTCCATCACGTCGCAGTCCCGTCGAGGTCGGCGAGATCGCGGAGCGCTGAAACCGTCAACCTGTTTCGGGAAGTCGATCGAGACCGACCGACCGATGGCGTCGGACCCGGCGCCGAGCGACGGGTCGTCATCGGAAGTGCCGCTCGCCGCGCCGAAGAGATCGGCGAAGCTGGCACCGCTTCCGCGTTCAACCCGATGCCGGTGTAGTCCGGGCTGGTCTCGACGTTCTCGTTGTACTCCCGGAAGAGATTGCCGCGGATGATGCTCAGGACGGCGGACGACGCATCGCGGTTTCCGATGACATCCGCGAAGAGACCTGTGCCGTTGTACGCGTAGTTCTGGTCGATGATCGAGTTGTACATCTTGAGCGGTCCCTGCGAGCGACGGCAGCATGCCCTCCGCCGCCGACGCTCAGGTTGCCCACGAACGTGCAGTGGACCACTTCGATGTTTGTTGGCACGAACACCGCCCACCGAGACCGCCCTGCGGTCCGTCGGCTTCGTTGCCAGCGCAGAAGGAGTTCTGCAGGTAGAGGGCACCAAAGGCGTCGGCGCGATCGCACCGCCCTGCACCGCGTGGTTACCAATGAACACGGAGTTCGCGATCGCCACCGTTCCGAGCGGCCTCACCGCCCCACCGAGCGTTTCGCCCTTGTTGAACAGAAAATGTGATCCGACGACGCGGGCTGGCGCAGCGTCACCGGCGAGATGAGCTCGTCGTCGAGCGACTGCCCTTCTGCGCTCGCGTAGCACCGGCGGACCGTGCAGTCGGTCAACAGTTGCCCGACGAGCACCGCGATTCTGCCGTGCTCGATGGTCAGCCCGTCGAGTTCCGGTCAGGCGAGGGAGAACATGACCTTGGTGTTGTCGGCATAGTTACCGAACTCCGGAGTATCGTCGCCGAGCAGGTCACCGGTGAACACCGTTGGGTACAACTCGATGTCTCGCTCGTCCGATTCGGTGCCCGCGACCGGCGAAGCCACCAGCGATGCTTGAGACCCGTCACGTCCGGGAACGAACCGACCAAGCCGGGGACTCGTAACTCAGGTTTGGATCCAGCGTGTCCACGCCGTTGACACGATCCGCGCGATAGATGCCGCCGGCCACGCGGATCTCGACGACATCGTCGACGAACGACTCCGCGTTGAGGGCGTCGTGCAGCGACTGGTACGCGCTGTTCCAGCTGCTGCATCGCCGCCGAGCGGCGCCGAAGCGTCGACGTAGACCATTCGGGTCGGCTCCAGACCGTCCCACGCGGTGAGTTTGACGACCTCCGCGAACGGCAGCGCGCGGCGTTGCCCTCCGGCACGCATGTGCCGCTCGCGTCAGGTGAGTTCTGCGCTGCAGCGCGTGCGTGACAGGCGACAAAGCGGATAACGATGCAATGGCCGATAACGGCGGCGGAAACATACCGGGAATTCGAATGCGTACCGATCATGGATACGACCTCCTCACGCTGATGAGTCCGGATGCGTCCGGACGGACCGCTTCAGGCTGCCACAAACAGCCCCGACAGACCTCTTCGATGCAGCAAACGCCGAGTTCTAAGAAAACGGAAGAAAATCGACTGGGCCGCCAGTGCCTGTCGACAAGGCGCGCAGGAGACAAACCGGACCGAACAGGCGACGCTGAATCGACAGGGCATCGATTACCAGTTCGCCCCGGCAGTATCCAGCAGGAACGGCGGTCGACTCAGCGGGCGCAGGGCGAGGCCGAGCAGCGCGGTTCGAGTCGTCGCCGGCGATACAGTTCGTGCAGCGTGGAGCAGCCGGTGCAGCGGTGGATGATGGCCACTCCGCCGTCCTGGCGGACCTCGATGCCCACAGGCTCCATGGGCGAGCGGCAGGCGCGCCGGGTCGCCAGGCTCCTCGTCGAGGTGGCGAGACCAGAGCAGAACGGGCAGTGGTTGCGATGGCGCGTGCCGAAGCGCGTCGGGTCGATGGTGGCGCGGCAGCGGATGCAGGTGAAGCCGGCTCGCGCCCCGGTCGTGTCGTGATTTTCCGGACATGTGAAAACCCCTGGCACCGAGCGGTACGCCGGACAGACAAATCATCATCTGGAGGGTCGGGGTGAACATCCCGCGGGACGGTGGCGGCGGTCGGGTCCAGTCGAGGCGACGGGCGCTGGAGGCAGAACCGTTGACCGGTCATCTGCGCGCGGGATGTTTCAGCAGGCGGTCGTCATCAGCCGGGAGCACCTTCCGGCGTCGGCGGTGCAAGCGGGCGTGCAAAAAAAACGCGGCCCAAAGGCCGCGCCGTGTCTGGTTGTCCGGATGACCGGTTCGCCGTCGCGAGCCGGATTGAACGCATCAGCAGGTGGTTCCGAAGTTCGACAGGACCTGATTCAGATCACTGAGTGTGACGTTCCCATCACCGTCGTTATCGCCGTTCGTACCCGGGGCACCGATTGGCCGAAGCCGGACAGCACGAGATTGAGGTCGCTCAATCCGACGCGCGTCGCCGTCCGCGTCGCCCGGCAGGCTGGGGTGACCGGGCGGAGCTCGATCTCGAAGATGCTGGCAGCAAGCACCGAGAAAGTCTCTACGCCGCCGAAGGCTCGTCCGACGATTCAGCGAGCACGCGCGTACATCACCGCTGATCGGCGGAGCGCGGGATCGACAGGGGACATCGTTCGGCCAGCAGACGCTGTAGCAGGCGGTGTCCTCGCCGTTGAGTTCGACCGTCCTTTGCCGCACCTTGGGCCAATCGGTGGTGCGGGCAGCCCCGGTGCGAGGCCGCCCTGCTGGAAGACCGGTACACCGTCCTGCAGCACTTCGACGAAGCGTCTTTGATCCGACGGCCGAGTAATCAGCCGAGATGAGCTGTCGTTCGCATCGCCGAGTGCGTGTCCTGCTCGACGCGTAACCATCCCAGGTCGCTGCCGCCCGTTCCGGCCACGGTTCCGGTCGCGTGGAGTTCGATCATGGCGCTTCGGGATCGCACCCGGGGGCGGCGGCGATGCCATCGCAGGGCGACAGCGGACTCCAGGTCATTTCGGTGGTTGATGGGATCGCCTGCCGTTCCGGTATCCCAATCGCAGGGCCAGCGAAACCGTCGCACCCGCTCGAGCCGATGTTCGAAATCTTGATCTTGCCGTCATCGCCCGCGCATCTGGGCGTTGTCGATGGTGCCTAACCCGTGGTCGCCGAACTGGAGAGTCTGCTCTGCAAAGCGATCGGACCGAGGTCCTGCGCGTGATGAGGACATCAGAAACGAAGTCAATCGAGCAGCGACGCCCAGGCGCGGACGCGGATCTCCTGCACATCTGAATACGGCGTCCCGGAGAACTGATCGATCACGGTGGTCGGGTCGCCAAGGTCGACGACGCCCTGATCGCCGCTCGGCTCACATTGCGCGCGACCGGAGGGTACACCTTCCTCCGTAATCACCATCGTGGTCGGCCCGTCCGTTTCGTACTCTGCGATCAGCGCCGTTGGCGCTGAACAACTCAACGAGCGATGTCGTCGAGCCGATGGATGTGAAGTCGAAGGTCGCGAGCACATTCTGACCGAACGGCGTGAGCGCATCCTGCATGTTCAGCGCGAAGATCTGGGATCCGGCGGTGCCATCGGCCTGACCCAGGACCTGCACATTGAGCGGCGTCCTCGAACGACGCGGCGCTCAAGGGCCGAGTTCCAGCCGGTTGTCTCACCCAAGTCGATGCGCACCGTCCTTGCCCAACGACCCGATGTTGGAAACGCGAAGCACCGCTGCTATCGACATCGATCAATCGCTTGCCGAGCGTCGTGTGTCTCAGGCCGTGCACATCGATCGCCGCGTGCGCCCAGTGGCCACTATCGACGACCATGTTGTCACCGAGGGCTACGAAGCCGGCGAGCAAGGGATTTCGAACGACAGGATGCGCTGCGGGCCGGCGAAGAGCGATAGGGTCTCGCCAGGGACCAGCAAATGGATGTGCTGGTGGCCCAGAACACCGCGGCTTGATCGAACCGGAACCAAAGAAATTGTCGAAGGTGCCGGTGGTATCCACTGGCGTCCACAAACCGGCGCTGCCGGGGAACGCGAAGCCGGAATCCCATGCGCGCGAGACGATCTGCGCTCCCGCAAAGTCACTCCCGTCGTGTGCCGCGACGAACGCGGCATCGTCGGTCACACCGACAACGACGGCGTATAGTTGTGTCCGCCAGCCGCCCCGCGGTGGGCGTTTTCAAGAGAGTAATGGGACTGCAGATCGCCCATGCCGGTTGCGACGCCATTAATTCTGAGGCATGCGTCTTCGACGATCAGAAGTTCCAGGCAGGGATAAGGATCGGGTTCGAGGTAGGTAAAGCAGAATGAGTTGATACCGTTCGACGTAGACCGGAGATGCGTCGCGGTCGAGCCGATGACGACCCGCGGCGATGATCCCGACCGTGCTGAAGGCGAGCGTACTCGTCCGTTGAAACAGATCGTTCGCTTTCATCGCGGTGCTCCTCTCGTGCGTGCGTTGCCGCTCGGGAGCCCACGAGGCAGTCGGCAGCCGTCAGCCAATCTTCACTGTAATCAAGAGGATCGCGCGCAAACAATTTCATGTCGATTCACAGGAAACCGGGAGGGAAGCGCTGAAAGCCGCATTCTTTAGTGGCAAACTTATGATGCGATGCAGCAGCCTTGGACGGGAGACGGGGCAGCGATTCGGCGATGACACCAACGACTTCCGGTTCCCGTTTCAGGACTTCCGTGAATCCAAAGGCTGGGCCGAGACCGGCAGGATCTACCTTCTCTTCGATCAACGCAGGCAGGCATCGTCACCAGACAAAACGCGGCCCAAAAGGCCGCGTTCCGTCAATCAATCACTTGTCCGCTTCGCTCGCCTGCCGCCGATGAAGAAGCCGATGCCGCCGGCGAGCAGGGTGACGCCGAGCAGGATCGCGACGGGGATCAGGAGGTCCTGGCTGAAGGTGTCGGCGAGGTCAACGGGCGGGGCACCGACCATGCCCATGAGCACGACCGCGACACCGGCGAGCAGCGAGGATCGCGCGCGAAGCCGCCGGCGGGCCCTTGCCGTCGTACGGTTCGGCGGCGACCATCGCCCGGACTGCGCCGCCTGCTGGCCGAAACCCATGTCGCCACCGGACGACGCCGGGCCGTCGAACAGGTCCGGCCGCCGGCGGTGCCGAGGGCCGCCTTCGTCGCCGGGTAGAAATCGTCGAGCAGGCCTTCGGTGGCCATACCGGTGTCGTCGCTGTCGCGGGTGAGGTCCATGAGGCCCGAGCCGGATCCGAACGACTCGAGCGAGACATCGCCGATGCCGCCGTCGCCGGTGACGAGCGTGTCGGCCGAGGCGTCCACGCCGACCTCGTCGGCGTCGAACACGCTGACGCCGGAGTTTCCGCCCGAATCGGCAACATCGAGCCCGGAACCGCCGCCTGTGTCCATACCGAGGCCGGTGTCGGACGCGTCGAGCCGAGGGCGGTGTCGCCGGAAGAGGTGTCGGTGAGCGGGATCATGCCGGACTCGTCCGCGCCGGCGTCGCCGGCGAGGAGGTCGATCTGGTCGACCTTGAAGATCGCCTGTCGCCGTCGCGGAACTCGGTGATCTGGCCTTTGGAGGCCATGTCGCGGACTTCGCCTTCGGTCTTACCGAAACTGGCCGCGGCTTCCTCGGGTTGTAGAACATCTTCGCCATCGCGACACCCTCTATAAAGGTTCCAACCTGTGCCCGCGTTGCCTGAAACGCGGGAATGCATCCGCCGGGCCGATCCGCCCGGTTCAGATCGGACACGCTACCTGAGCGAGCCGGGCTTTGCCACCGGCCCGGAGACGCTCCCGGTTCCACGCCGAAATCGCCTGTTTCCCGCACCGGCATGGGAACGGTGAGGGCGATCCATCCGATTCGCGCTGGCCGGGATCGGTCAGATGACGATGGATAGCGGGCCGGAAGCCCGACTCATGCCACGCCCTCCGCTCCAAACCGCCCTCCGCGCTCGGCGACGCTCTGCCGATGCCCGGCCGGGCGCGATCGAAGTCGATCGGGCCGATCTGGCGATCGCCCACCTCCCGGCAGAGCCGAAGGGCTGACCATCCTGCAGGTCAGCGACACGCACATCACCGCCCGGAACACAGTGGCCCGGGACCTGCACGACCGGCTGCTGGAGTTGCTCGAATCGCCGGACCCGTCGTGGCCCGCCATCGACCTCGCGGTCTTCAGCGGCGACTACATGAATGTGGACGGAGATGAGCACCTCGCGAGCGACTGCCTGCGCGACCTGGTGCACACGAGCGCGGCGACTCGACGCGGGTGCTTCGGGTGTTCGGCAACCACGACCACGCGGGAGAAAGACCTCGTTCGCGCGCACGCGGCGCGACGGCTGGCCGGTGACATGGATGCACAGCAGCTCACTCGAGATCGATGGTCTGCCGCTGGATGTGTTCGGCTCGGACTGGCCCGAGTCGTTCCGCGGCAATCTCGAACCGACCGGAGCGGCTGAGCGACGGAGCCGCCGCGTCTCGCGCTCGGGCACACGCCCGACAGCATCGGCGATGCGCACCGCGGCGCGCCCCCTGCTGCTCGCCGGTCACGCACGGCGGGCAGATCCGCCTGAACGGCGCGGTGTGCTGGCGGGGTTCACGGCATCGACGATCGTGCCGCGGCGCGCCTTCGGGGATCTACCGGTTCCGACACGACTCGACGCCCCATAATCGCGAGACGACGCTGGCGGTCACGCGTGGCGTGGGCTTCCAACTGATGCCGGTGCGGATCAACTGCCCGCCGCAGATCGTGCTGTACGCTGCGTGCCGCCGAACCGGATCGAAGCGGAAACACCGATGCCTCCGGAGCCGGCGGGGCCGGACGGGCGGCTGGAGGTGGTTCGGGTGTGTAGCACATTCAACCGGCGGGAGGATCTGGAGAGTCCGCATCCTTTCCGTCGGCGTCGCCGCGGGAATCGCCATCTCCGAACGCGAGGAAGCGGATCAGGTTGATCGCGTACGCGCGGTTGTCGAACCGGTTGATGCTGGTCCCGCGCCGTTGAGATTAAAGAACGTGTTCCGGTCGAGGTGTCCTGCGATGCATGCCCCGACGCGGGCGATGCAGGGCGGCGTCGCGCGGCCGACCGCCCGGCTTGAGCCGCTGCCGGCCTCGGTGTCGTTGGTGCGGGTCTGCGCACCCGGCTTGGCGCGGACGACGAGCGTCGTGCGTACCCCTTGATGTCGGCCTCCGGGACGACGATCGGCGAACGCCCTCGCCGTCGAAGGCGTCCACACCCGCGAGGATCGAGTGATCGCCGGCCATGAAGTTCCCGTCGGCTCGGCGAAGAACGTAGTCCCCTGGTCCTGCTGCATCGTCCAGCCGAAGCGATCGAGAACTGCTGGTCGGAGTTCGAGGCATCGGGCCAGTCGGACCCAAGTTCGCGTCGGAGATGAAGAGCACGCCCCGCCGTTCCGGACGTAGGCTCTCGATCGCGTCGATCTGTGCCGGTTTGTACACGGCGTTGTTCGATCCCATCACGATGACGGCGTACCGATCGAGATCCATCGTCTCGAACGCGAGC
>JACADM010000035.1_pt1 | contig 40335 bp, 48 predicted proteins | sample 7512371 | NCBI WGS metagenome assembly JACADM01 (sample SAMN14389041, study PRJNA612141) | algae metagenome | isolation source: non-axenic algae culture | place: India: Navi Mumbai | collected 2017-01
CCTCCCAAAACCCGAATTCGTCGGGTATACATAAAGCCTGGGGATCAGGCTCTGCGCTCCATTGCCATTGTAATATCCCCAAAAATCCTGTTCATACGAAAATCGGTGAGGTAATGTATTCGAATTATAATCGAAATCATATAAGTTGATTTTTTCTGAACTCCCTGCGGATTCTTTTTCCACTTTGTCCAAAAAAAGGCGTTTACACCATCGGGGATCTTCGACATGGACGGACATATATTTGCATCCTGATAATAGTGATAAAGCTTGTATTTATACAAAAGATTATTAGTACCTGTTTTTACCTGTATTTCAGCCAATCTTTTCCCTCCGTCTGAATCCAGCCGGGTTCCACTGTTAATAAAATCGATTCCGACAACACCAGGAATACTAACTCTTAACAGGGATTTTTCACTTACTTCATAGCTGGTCCTACGATCAATATTGGGATTGAAGTCCAGCAGTTGAAATTTATTCCGGTTTGTATCAGTGACACAGCTTCCTGTTTCACAATGTCCCTTATACACGGGGATTCTTGGTTTCTCCTTTATGGTTTGGGTTTCATAATCAAAATTGACTTGTCTTCCGGTTGGAGAAATTATTTTTGACAAATGCCAGGCGGATATGTACGATGGATACGTTTCATCCAACACAAAAAAGTTTTCTCCAACGATAAAAGGGTCATCCGGATCATCTGAAACGCCTTCCAGATAGAATCTTTTATGGGTTGCCGTTGTTCGTTCGGTGTCCTGATCGTAAAATATATACCGATACCCCTCTGTATCGGTAATAGTAAAGTTCTCTATGTACTTTTTGAAATCTATAGATTCAAATTCTGAATGCGGACAAAAATTAGCATTCTGTTGGGGATCGGTTTGAACATTCGGTTGGTCTATAATGGAATATTCAATTTTGTATTTCTCATTTCCTAAAATCTTGGGAGTCCCCTCCTGTGTAAATACAAAATCAAAGGATTTTCCGTTGACATTAAAATGGAAAATATCTGGCTCAAAATCCCCTACCATACTATTATCAGGCCCTTTCAGAGAATTAATAGCTGTTCCTGCATATTGTTTTTCAAAATAACGTTCCGAATAGTTATTGCTACTACCTGTATAGGCTCCATCTACATCCGGAAAATTACGAATGTTACAATTGGGATATATTTCCGGGATATGTAACCAGCCCACCGTTTCCAACCCCGTAGCAGGACAAATATTAACCGGAGTTTGAAAATAATAAGCATCATCCGGTATATCTCTTACTGTTCGTGTAATAGCCCCTCCACACATTAAATTCCATCCTGTTCCTACATTAGATGCTCTACCATCAATACGTATCCCACCAGTGTTATAGACCAGATTTATGCCCAATTTCAAATCATAACCATTGATTTCATACAAAGGCAAAGAAATATGTATTTTTCCACTATTATTAACATCCGGATACGCTATATAATTTTCGAAAAAAGATGCTGTAGGTGTGTCTACGGAAAAATCAACATTGTCAGACCCAAGGCCTCCCTGGTTGGTTCCCAAATAATAACTATTTACCTGGGACACAACAAAAAAAGGAGAAAGGAAAAGACATAAAATGATAAGACCATGTTTCATGTTTAAAAAGTATTTATTTTTCTTCTTAGTTGTTAGTTCATCTATACTTCTGCATTATTTTTTACAGAGAATTTTAAAGTACTAACCCATAGATCTAAAAAACACCTCCCAGACAAGTGCTATCTGAAAACTATTCGTCTCAAGATTCCATGGAGAAATCAAAATTTGCATTACTGATTATTTTTAAGTTTTTTATTTCATTTTTAAGCTCCGTCAGGGAAACTATGTCCGGAAAGATTTATCGTTTACCGTAGATTTCAGAGTGAAGTCCGTAGCCTCATTGGTTCCGGTTTGAATGAATTCCCATGCACGTTTGGTCTCTAACCGCAATACGAATGCCCATCTCTTTATTGGAAATCTCCAGCTTACCTCCCGGGTTGGCTATCCTTATCTCTACATTGTCGGAAGCCGGGAAAGTATTGATTCGGGCATAAAGAACAACAGGAGTAATCAAAAAAAGGAATAGTAATATTCTTTCCATAAGTATACAGGTTTATAATTAAAGCCTATGCAAGCCATACCTGTTCCTAAGCCAGGAAAGGCTTCCTTTTTTGTTAGGGGGAGGGGTAAAAAAAGTCCTGATAATTAAATACAGGCTTAAGGGGATAGGTCGTTTTATTTCATGCACTATGGTAATTTTGGTTTAAAGCGATGGAAAGATATTTGATTTTATCTTCAACAGAAACGGAGGTACATTATCTTTTGGTTAATGGTTTGTTGTTTTTATGAAAAGAACTGGTTATTTCCCCTAAAATTGTGAAGTTTTACAAAGAAAGTTGAAATGGCTACACCCCTTGAATAACCTCTCATCTCTCACCACTTTTGTGAAGTTAAATATACATAGGAGTTTGCAACCAAGGCTGCAAAACATCCTTTTGGAAGCCCCTCAGAGACCTGTACAGAGCACTTGCCGAAGTAGGAACACGACGTATTGGCCTTTCATGGATGTGCAGTGAGCTGCGAAGTCAGAGACGTTCGCAGAGCCGGGCCTTCGGTACATTCCGTACTTCGACAGGCTAAGCAACCTACGCCGGAACACGCAGCCGCCTATATCTTGTTAAAATCTAGGTTTTCAATGCTGTACATCCATTTATAACGCTTTAACTACGAACTAAAACATTGAGTTCATGGGGTACCCGGTTATTAAGTTATTCAGATGTTGATACAACCATAAAAACTGGCCATAGGCATAGCACCTCAATAGCTAAGATACTTGATAACAACCCAATAACTCAGCACCCCCATGAACTTAATAAGCTAACCTCCAACTATAAAAACAGCCATTAAAGCAATCTCTTTGACACCGGAAGTAGTTGGTTGAGCGGTTAAACCATTCTCTTGAGCCGCTTAACCGGTTACTTTGACGGCGTAACCATTTAGGTGGACCGCATAACCAGTTAGTTGAGCGGTTAAACCATTCTCTTGAGCCGCTTAACCGGTTACTTTGACGGCTAAACGGATTAGGTGGACCGCATAACCAGTTAGTTTAGCGGCTAAACCATTCTCTTGAGCCGCTTAACCGGTTGCTTTGACGGCGTAACCATTTAGGTGGACCGCATAACCAGCTGGTTGAGCGGCGTAACCATTCTCTTGAGCCGCTTAACCGATTACTTTGACGGCTAAACGGATTAGGTGGACCGCTTAACCAAATACGTTGACCGCATAACAAGTTAGTTGAGCGGCTAAACCATTCTCTTGAGCCGCTTAACCGATTACTTTGACGGCTAAACGGATTAGGTGGACCGCTTAACCAAATACGTTGACCGCATAACAAGTTAGTTGAGCGGCTAAACCATTCTCTTGAGCCGCTTAACCGGTTGCTTTGACGGCATAACCAGTTGGTTAAGCGGTCAAACCAATGGCCTGTGCCATGTACCCAAACACAAAAGCGGCGAACTTCATCAAGTCCGCCGCTAACCCATCCTGGTTCGGTGTTAACATAACCTCTTACATGGGGCTATCCGGGCCTGCCCCGGAATAAAAACCCCAGTAGTTTCCGCCACCGTCCCGATAAACATCGGGATCGGGAGCGTTTCCGGGTGACCCGGGCAAGAACGATAAAGAGCAGGACCGCGATGGCGATCCACCACCGGCTGGCACGGCGGGTGCCGGTACGTGCTACGGTCTTTACCTCGTGCTGCTGCATTTCCCGGGTATCGCTGCTGTCGCGCAGGTTGTGTTTTTCCTGCCGGGTATGGCTGTGGTGCTCATTTTGCAACGCGTCGTAAGCCCCCTTACGCCGGTTGTAGATCACCACCTTTTCGGCCTGCCCGCTAAAGCCCGAATCGCGGTGATAGCTAAACCGGCCTACAGGATGGATAGCCACGGCTTCCAGTTCCTGCCAGGCCTGCTGTACCTGTACCACCGACACGCTGTCGAACTTTTCAACGGACATGGCGCGGAAATCGGTGATTCGTGCTTCCGAACGCTGTTTGATTTCGCTTTGCCGGTGGTGCCGGATACTGCTACAGGCCACCACACAGCAACCTACCCACAGGATATATAGCTTTGGCAGGGTATCCATGATCATTCCTGTACCGTGGCACGCATGGAGGATACGGGGCTCCAGGCGCTTACGCCGTTCTTGTTGCGCGCCCGTACCCGGAAATAATACGTTACCCCGTCCTGTACGGGAGCATGGAAATTGCCGCGGGACCTGGACGTACTGCCGGCAGACTGCCATACGGGCTTCCCCGTTTCATCCACCGTATCGGCAATTTGTTTCTCATAGTCATAGGCTTCCCGAATGGCCGGGAACTCCAGCAAGATCTCGCCCGGTCTCCGGGATGCGCGGATACGGGTCCATTCGCACGGAAGGGGTACCCCGGTGCTCCGGGGCGTAGCTGCAGGATAAAAGCCTGAACTGAGCTGTACGGAAGCCAGATCGGTACTGTTGTTGATATACGTGGCCACCCGGCGCATCATTGTCACCAGGGCGGCACGGGCTTCGTCCTTTTCCTTGGTCTCCCGCAGGTTGCCGCCCGCGGCGGTAACCGCCTGCTTCTCCAGGTAATCCTGCGCCACGGGCTGGTATTCCTCCAATGGCGGGTCCAGGTCCGGAAAATTCGTATTCGTGCTCAACGCATCTAAAGTACGTGTGGCCAGTACGGCCAGGTCGCCATCACTCAGATAGCTGTAATTGGTAATTAATTTTGGTCGTCTCATTTTTTAAGTTTTTAATGTTAAACATTTGGGTTTTTAGTTGATGAGTTGGGGAGTTTTGGAGGAGGTCCTTCTTAACTCCCGAAATCTTTACAAGTATGCGTCTTTGCGAGGGCTTTGCCCGTGGCAATCTCTTCAGGCTGGCAGCAACTCCCAATGGCAGGCGCATACCAGCTACCAGACTGCCGACGCTTCGCTGGCAGTGACGGGGCTAATCATCCGTCCACCGGGCAATAACGCTAAGGGTACGTACGGGACGCCGTTTGCGTACTACCGCATTGTTGACGTTGCCTTCTACGGTACAGGCCCAGTTGCCCGACCACCGGTCGATAAAACCGGCGTGGGCTATACGGTCCAGGCTGGTATTGTAAAGGCCGAAGACATCGCCGACACGGGGCGTTTTCCGGGCCTTCCCTCCTTTTCTGACCGTCCATATCACCTTGCGCTGCGGGAACAGCGAAGGGCTCCAGGGCGTGCGGGGTACGGTGTAGCCTGCCTGGCCAAAGCAGAAACTCACGAATGCGGCGCACCAGTCGTAGCCCTCATCCAGACCGGTATAGCGGAGGTATTCCGCCACCCGCCTGCCATCGTTATGCCCGGTGGCTTCCCTGACACCCACTTCGGCCGTGTAGACCCGGCGCAGGGTGTTTACATCATTTGCGAAAGCCAGGTGGCCATACCCCAGAACAAGGAGATATAACCACCCAGGTACATACCTACGTGTTGCCATGGGGTTAGTGTTATGGAATGTGTGATAAAGGAGCTATCCAGCAGCCTTATAAAGCTGCGGTACAGTTGTGCGGCCAACAGGCCCGCCAGCAGGTGGCAGGCGGCTGCGCCCAGTAGTACCAGGAGCAGCAGGCTCAGCGTGCCGGCGTCTACTACGGCCGCCATGGGGTCTGCCAGCCGCAGCAGCGGGCCGGCATACAGGAAGGCCGAAAGGAGAATGAGGATCAGGACCGCCTGCCTGCCCCAGCTTCGCAGGTGCCGGTGTCGCGGGCCCTGGCCCGGTTGTGCAGGAAATCGACATAGTCGTCTTCCCACGTTACTTTCCGCAGCCTGAACCGTTCCGGATGCGGGGGTCTTTGGGTTTCTTTTGGTGTGTGCATCATTGTATATGTTTTATGGTTATTATATTGACTCACACAAACATAACAGGGCCATAACGGGTATCAAAATTCGCGGACAACTACGAACAGGTACGAACAACTACGGACACTACTGTTCGCGAAAAGCAGGGGATTTTTAGTTGGGGAGTCTTGGAGTCTTGGAGTTGGGGAGTTTTGGAGTTGATGAGAAGTAACGTTTGGCAAAGAATCACAAATCAAAACAATGCAATGCGCCTCCCGATAATTATCGGGAGCCAGCCCTTCGGCCGGGCTCAGGATACCCACCTGCCGGACGGGCAGGAACTAAAGCGTCGACGATCTCCTGGCGGGTATGCGCCTGCCATCGGAGTATGTTGTTAGCCTCCATGAGATTGCCGCGTCACCTCCCTCCGGTCGGCTCCTCGCAAAGACGTGTACTTGTTATGGTTTTAAGCGTTGAGAAGTAAACCCCTCCAAAACTCCGGGACTCCCCAACTCCAAAACTAAAAAAACCGCCCTGCACCATGCAGAACGGTTGTATTCAGAGGCTCTTCGCCCGGTCAAGTGGTTTTGTCTTATTTGTTTTGCAAGTCCTGTACGGCCTTGCGGTCGAAGTAATCGCGGTTGCCGATACGGAATTTGGGGAACAGGAGTTTGTTCTTGACGTGTTTGTAGAAGGTGGTCCGGCCGATGCCCAGCTCCCGGAGTATCCAGGTAATCTCCACCAGTTCGGGCAGGTCCGCCTCTTTCGGGGAACGGGGCCCGAAGTGGTCCCGGAGCAACGTCCGGATCTCGCACAGTTCACGCAAAATCAAATGGGATATATCGGTAGTTTCCATAGGTCAGATGTTGGTGATATTCAAATTCCGGCATTGCTGTGCTACCGTAGCCGCATGCTTTCACCGGGACAGGTTCGGGCTATGTTTCAGCCCTTTACAGTGCATTATGATCGTGTAATGAAGTCTAAGAGACCGTATCTAAACTATAAAAAACGGTTAAATAAACCGGCAAAACCCCGTTTTCGTCCTTAAAATAATCCCTCCTGCGCCTTTTTACTACCCCATTGCACCATATTTTCCCCGAAAACATACGAAAAACGGGACTGCAGCACGGAGGCTGTAGGAAATATTATGTTTTTATGGCTGATTTTTAGTACTTTGGCAGCTTGTTGCCTGGTATACGACAACATTTATTTTATGCCGACATATCGGTAAACCCGTTTGACCCTAACTCCAGATCCTGCCTGCCGGCCAGGCAGGGGAATCTGATCTTCCGCTCCCGAGAGCTTTCGGGAGCGGAAGATCTACCCGGACCGAAATTTGTCATGTACTAAAAATTGCTGTTGAAAAAACGCAAAAATGCCCGAGTTCCTGGAAAATAAATATGCGCGTTTGTGGATAGACCAGGGTATCCTGTTTGTAACCTATAAGCCGGATACCGTCCTGGACCTTCGTGCTGCCATACGTTTAACTTCGGACCGGCTTTCTCTTCAGGGGGAAAAGGCATATCCTGTTTTTGTAGATTTCCGCGGGTAAAAGACCTTACCGGCAGGCCAGGAACTACCTTGCGGGCGAAGGTGCCCTGTATATCCATGTTCTGGGTGTTTATACCCCCTCTCCCCTGGGCAGGCTGATGGCTTATTTTTACATAAAAGCCAATGCCCCGGCCATTCCTACCGGGATATTTCCCCGCAAAAAGAGGCTTTGCACTATGTAAAAACCACCGTCCGTAAAGCAAACGACCCCGGGGCTATCCGAGAACAGCACCGTATACACCGGGTGTACCCGGATAATTTCAAAGCACAGATAGCACACGTAGAGGATATGTTCCTAGCCCTGGCTACGGGAAATTTTCAATGCCGGATAGAACGCTCCTATAAAGACGACCTTTCGGAATATATTACGGTATTGCTGAATATGACCGCCGAAGAACTGGATGCCGCCTTTGTGCCCAGGACACATGCCCAACAACTGTGCGGGGATTATCTTTGGGGCCATACGGCTTTTGTCCTGGACAGGCACCTGCAAATCCGGGAATTTCACCCGGAAGTGATCAAAGCCCTGGGGCTGGATGCCGGTACGATGGCGGGCTTGTCGTTTCTTTCTTTACTGGCCAAAGATTCCCGCCATACCTGGAATGATGTGGTAAGCCGGCTGCAACAGGAAACAGAACGGACCGTTGTTTTATATGTAAAGACCGGCGGCGGGTTGTTGCTACCGGTATCCTGCCGGGTTTCTGTCCTTTACGGTACCGATCCGGAATCGGGGCAGGCCCTTTTGGTAAGCTTCCTGAACACGGCCTATGACCGGGATGAAAAAAACCAGCCCTTACCCGGTTCCCGGGCTGAGCCGGGGGGCAACGCCCCTGCCGTAAAAAAGAAGGAAACCCGCGATACTATTGCGCTGACCGCTGCCGACCGGCTACTCATCGCCAGGGCCCGAATCTACATCCTGCACCATGTAGATGAGCCCTTGTTGTCCTTAAAGGAACTGGCCCATATTTTTGGTACGAATGAGTTTAAACTGAAATACGGTTTCCGGAGTATCCTCGGCACTACGGTTTTCCGCTTCCAGAGAGCAGAACGCCTGAAAAGGGCAAAGCTGCTTGTACTGAACACCAATGTGCCGCTAAAAGATATTGCCGGGAGTATAGGTTATGCCAGTACTTCCCATTTCTATAAAGCGTTTAAAAAAGTATACGGAGAAACCCCGCATAAGTTCAGAAAACACCTCGGGGCCAGGGAAATTAGCGAGGGTTTGGGGTAAGGTTATTCGGAGATCATCAAACGCAGTAACTTAACCACCCATACCGGGGCTTCGGTACATTCCGTCGTAGCCGGAACACGCAGCCACCTCTACGGCGTTAAAATTCAGATTTTCAGCAATCTACATCCATTTATAACCCGTTAACCACGAACTACAAAACTACCTCACTAAAAACCACCCCCAAATACTCCTTTTCGCACCACAAATAATCCCTGCCCGGCCACGAAGATGTTTTAATTTTACAGTCTGAAATCAAAGGAGGATACCTGGTCTTCCTCTTTTTATGGGAATTCCATGAACGCCTGGCCGGATATTCCCGGTTTGTGCGTAAGCCAGCTAACGATTGCCCCGTCATTACCAAACACCCCCTAAACCCCAATGCCATGACCACACCATACGACCTGATCTTTGAACCCCAAGAATTAGTATCCGCCGGTCCCGTCGAAAGACTGCCCGGGTGGTGCCGTTTCGTCATCGCTTTTGCCAAACAGCGCCATTACTACCGTTTGCAGGATATGGAGATCGTAAGCCAGCACATGCCTTACGCTCCTTTTGATATAAACCTGACAGAACTTAAGGTGAGCAAAAGCACCCCGGTTCGTTTTAATATTCGAAAAAGGGCCCTGTTCCTCTTTTTTATAGTACAGGGTGGGTATTTTCTCTCTACGGGAAATGATATTCCCATGACACGCATCAACAGCAATACGTTTTTTATGCTCTACTATGACCCGGGGCGTTATGTAGCGCACATGGACAAAGGGCACCATAGTATCGTATTGGTCAAAACAGACCCGGAGTGGATAGACCGCAGTTGTACGGGCCTTCGCCACATACGGCAACTGCTGGAAGGGTTCCGGAAAGCAACAGGCCGTACGATATCCTGTACCCCTCCCGCATGGACCGTAAAGTACACCGCTGGCTTTATAAACTTTATCATTATTCCGGGGACAATTTTGGGGTATTGGAAGGGAATATCCGAAAATATATTTCCCATATACTCGGCCACTACGATGCCATACTGAAAAATAATCCATACGACCTCGCCTACCGGGTAAAATCTTACCTGGACGACCACTACCGGGATCGTGAGCTGAACATGACATTGCTGGCTTCACATTTCTGTGCGACCAAGCGGACACTACGCAATAACTTCAAACAGGAATATACCATGACACCCCATCAATATTACAGCAGGCTACGGGTTACTCATGGGCTGGCCCTTATGCAACAGTATCACTACACGACACGCCAGGTCTATGATAAAATAGGTTATGGCGATGAAAGTTCGTTCCGGTATGCGTTAAAACAGTTCCGAAAAAACAAGGCACAGTAAGGCCTTGTTATATTTTAACATCAATGCGGGGAAAACGGAAAGATCTGTGCAGAGGTTGCACGATTTTTACCGTTTTCTCCTTTAAAAACCCAAATCCCCCTTTTAATTTTACAGTAGCAAAAGGGACTGTTAGCAGTATAAGTCTCGTAAAACTATAGGATTATGCGTTTTATTTTGAGATATAGGCCTTGGATTGTAGACATCATCTGCTTGTTGTTTGTTGTCCTGTTTACCTATGCAGCGGTGAGCAAATTGTTGGAATTTGAGAAATTCCGGGTACAGCTGGGGCAGTCGCCTTTGCTCACGGCTTTTGCAGACATGGTGGTATGGACCATACCGGCCGTGGAACTCGCCATTTCGCTTTTGCTTTTTGTGCCACGGTTCCGGCTCGTTGCCCTCTACGCCTCGCTGAGCCTGATGACGCTCTTTACGGCCTATATCGTAACCGTACTGTACTTTTCGCCCTATGTGCCCTGCTCCTGCGGGGGTATCCTGGAAAACCTGGGGTGGACGGAACACCTGGTGTTTAACCTGGTTTTTATAGCCCTGGCCATTGCAGGGATAGTACTGTACACCACACCCGAAAAAACGAATACTACCCGAGTATAATATATGTATTGCGCAATACGTACGGGGGAAGCCGAAAACCCGGAAGACAGAGTAGGCACTAATCTAAATTTTCAATGATGAAGAAATTCAAATTTCTTTTAGGAAGCGCAGCTTTTCTCGTAGCTGTTGGCGGGGCATTTGCCGGTAAAATCACCGAACCTGCACCCAATTTCCAACAACTCTACGAGGAAGTGGATGGCGAATGTGTAGAATCCGCATGTACATTTATTGAAACATCAAATTTATGTACTCAGACCGTTTATCAAGAACGCGATCCGGGTTCTCTAGAATGTAATACTCCAATTACGGAAGATACATGGAGACCATAATTTTTATTAATCTACCGAGGAATTGGGAAAGTTTCCCGATTCCTCTTTTATACGTATAGGAAATGAAAATCAAGAAATCATCGGGTATCCTGCTATCTATGGCATTAGCCCTTCTGCTAACAGGAATCCTAACACTTTTACCCAAACAATCTGTGTCTCATCAATCGAGTTTCACGAGGCTATTTCCTCCTCATTTTCTAAGTGACTGGAACGTTATCGATATCAAAACATCTTCTCTTCAAATTCTAGGAGTTACCTCAAAAAATATTTATATGGGGACACCTCTTTACCCTAAACGTTTAAGTGAAATTAATTATACCACAGGAAAAATACTGGAACGAGAAATAATATTTGACACAACAGATACCAAGAAAATTGCCTGGAGAGCTCTTAAGATGCATATAGACTCAACAGGTATATATATTACGGAAGGAGTTACCCCATCCATACTATACAGTGATCTAAACGTCTTAAAGCCCACCCGGCTAAGTATTGACAGCACCCATTTCATCAAATGTACACCGATTTCTCCATCCTCCTTTATCCTAAAGGCTTTTAGCCCTGATTATCAGAAAAATATACTGATCAAACAGACTCGAAACCCCATCCGGTCTATACCTATGCCCGACATATTAGAAAAACAGGTTGAGGGTATTTTTTGTACAGATGGAGATTTGCATTACGAATCCAAAGCAAAACGCCTGGTGTATGTATACCGCTATCGCAACGAATTCATATACATGGATATGGAGGGGCAGCCTGTATATAAGGGAAAAACGATAGACACTATTAGCAAAGCAAAGATCAGCGTAGCAAAAATCGGCCCGGACCACAAAAAGCAGTATATTCTTGCTGCTCCGCCCTGGTTGTAAATCACAGAAGCCGTGTTTTTGAAAATAAACTCTTTATTCATTCTAACATCCGCGCAAAGAATGAAAATCGAAATGATTTTCGCGAGAAATCTGTCATTGATATATATTCTTTAGAAGACGCACGATATTTATTCAGTTTTTATATTCCTCCCTACCAGGGGAAAACCATGCGGGATTTTATTGTACATGATCGTACTTTGATTGTTTTATATGAAACCCATCTCCTTGTTTTTACTCTTAAATCGCTTAAGAGCTAAGTATTTCATTCTTCCAAGGCCTCATTTATCAATGCAATAAGTTCGGAGGTATGGCCGTGTTTCGGCGGGGCAGAAGAGTATATCTTTCTCTTCTATCTATAAGCATTGTCGTAGGGCCTCCTGGACTTCATAATATTTCATAAAAGGGTGATCAAGTCCTAACCCATCTGTATATAAATTGATGTATTCTTTTAGCCCGTATTTTTCTTCCCTTACACTTTTAAGCCAGGTCTCCCGATTTTATCAAAAGAAACAGACACAAAAACGACATCCGGATTCTCTTTAAATTTCGGGTAAACCATTTTGTCTACTTGTGCGGCCAGGTTGGCACAGCCCCCGCACCCTGTAAACCAAATATCCAGGTAAACCACTTTTCCCCGAAAATCCTCCAATTGGACGATATGCCCCGTAGTATCAGGAAGTGCAAAATTAAATGCATCCGCACCCCTTATTTTTTTCCCAAACCAGTCATTCGCAATTCTTTTTAAGGAAGGGGTACGAATCAATTCCAGGCTTTTCCTCAAACATTCATCAATACCGTAAGTGTCCTGGACGTGCAAGCTTTGCAAGTTGTACAAGAGTAATTTTTCGCGTAATATTCCGGTATAATCATTCCTTAGTTTACTGCATAAATCCTCGAATTTTCTCAAACGGACATGTATTAATTCATAATCTTCTACTCCCGGGTTCTCCAACATTAGTTTTACTATCGTAATATCGGAGAGGTAACGGATATAAAATGGAGACATCGCCATGATATTTTCTTCCAAATCAACTTTTTGAGACTCCGCTATCATTCGTTGGGAAAGTTCCAGTTTTTCGGCTGTCGTAATCATATTTTTTGAATCCCAAAACCTTATTTTTAACTGTTTATTATTATTTCCGATGATATCGGCTTTTAGTATCTTGTAGACTTCCGGGGTCAGTACTTTTCTATATTTATTTAATTCCGAAACCTGTACAGCTATCACAGAATCCGCTATTTCCACCCTACGATTAAACTGATTTACAATACTGTGGTGTTTGTTCATTTCTTTCCTTACGTAAGTCCATTTTTTAGTAATCCCGGTTTGATCTATCTTCCATCTGCACTCAAATTTATCCGCTCCCCTTCCGGAGAAAACCAGCAATGTATTTCCCTCCCGCTCACTAATTTCTATGTGAATGCTATCTCCCGGTTCCACCAGGTAATCTTTAAGTTCCACATATTCTGTTTTCTTATCTGTGATTTTCTTTAAAGTTATAGTCATCCTTTTTGGTTTCGGATAACAGGAGATTTAAAACCGAATTTTCCCTTATCTTTTTCATCTATTGATACATGAGATATCAACTCCCTTTTCCCCTGCGGAATTTCACCTCCGAAATAGAACGAAACAGTATCTGAGAATACACCACTCCTTTCTAAATTGCCTGTTATACAGACCCGATCTTTGTTGGCCACCTTATTTTGCCGTGGTGTACAGCAAAAGTTAACATTACCATACCAAGAAGTAATGCAGATAAAATACGGTACGTAGTCATAAACTTCAATTTATGGGATGTGTAAATAAACCTGTCATTAATGGTTTGGGGTTATGTTTGGATTCCTCAACAGCTCTTCCTGCGGAATAGGAAAATGAATATCCGAAGTGTCCCAGCCCGGTTTAACAGGAGTTAGGACATTATCGGCGCGACCGGTTCGTTTCAGGTCCAGCCAGCGGTGGCCCCATTCGGCAAACAGCTCTGTTCTTCTTTCGTGCATGACGGCATCCTGCAATGCTGCCTGTGTAACTGCTATGGTATTTTCCAAACCGGCCGGTTGCGTACCACATTAAGGTCTTGCTGTGCCCCGGTTATATTTCCCTGTTGTGCCCTGGCTTCGGCACGGACCAGGTATTGTTCTGCCAAACGGAACACCATCGAATATTCTGTAAGTGCCGATCCCAACCGGATTTTATATTTATCCGGATAATACCAGGTTTGTGTGCCATCTGTAATACTGCCTATCCATACGTCTTTTCTATAGTCGCCGGGTTCAAAAGCATCCCGTGCCGAATTGCTCAAACCTTGTGTTCTGGGAGGTACGGACGAAAGAATAAACCTATACCCTTCCCAGGTATTTATACCCGGTTGTACCGGCATGAGCTGCCATATAGCTTCTTTGCTGTTTTTGAGGAATACCGTACTGAGATCACTATTTAATTCATACAGGGAGGTATGCCCTATAATTGCGGAAGACTGTTCTTCTGCTTTTGTCCAATCCTGAACATACAGATATACCCTGGAAAGTAAAGCCGTGGCCGCCCAGGCATTAGGCCTTGTACGCTCGCCGTCCGAAAAAGAATAATCCTCAGACAACAAGGTTTGTGCTTCTTTAAGATCAGAGATCATCTGCTTATAGACCTCTTCCTCCGGTGTCCTGGACCTGGTTGCATTTTCCCGTAATCTGTAGTAAGATGCAGGGGAACGTCTCAAAAAAATTGACCAGGTAAAAATAACAGAATGCCCGGATAAACAAGGCTTCTCCTTTCAGTTGATGCCTGATCTCTTCTGACACCCCATCGGATACGGCCAATGCTTCCAGGACTGTATTGGCCGTATAAATATACTGATAGGGCTCACTCCAAAACCTGAGACGCACTGTTGAATTATCCGATAATACTTCATTATCGAAAAAGGGGTTAAAGGTCCCATAATTTACCAATTCGTCAGCATAAAGTCCTCCTACTACAGTTACACTATCATAAAAACCACTGGCAAACCCTGTACTGGTCATCATCCTCGTATATATACCGGTAAGCACCGAAACCGCTGTTTGATCGTCTTCAAATACCGATGCACTGACCAACTGTGTTTCGGGAGGTTCTATATCCGTAAAGTTCTCACAGTTCACAAAAAGTAAGAATACCACTATGATACCGCACCATGCTATTCCTTTATAGCCCCAATAATATGTATCTGCTGTTTTCATATATTTTTATTGTTTTTTTACAGGTTGAGTTGTACCCCGGCCATTATGATTCGCAGTGGTGGCAGGCCGGAACTTTGCTCTCGGGGTCTAAGCCGAAGTAATTTGTAAATGTCAACAGGTTTGTCCCTGTACATAGAGCGGGCATTCTGAAAGAGTGTATTCCCGGAGGGTATGTAATAAGAGAATGAGATATTCTTAAGCCTGATAAAGGATGCGTCTCCAAAAATAAAGTCTCCGTTATTGCGATTGGTTAAATACGCTGTTCTGGCTTCGCCGGAACCTTGTGTAAATTTTTGAATATCGGTAACATCTCCTTCCTGCTGCCAACGTTCCAGGACCCGGTGCGGAGAGTTTCTCATAAAACCGGGAGGAGAAGCTACATGATAGAAATAATTTCTTCCTTCCTGCTTTACAAATTGAAAAAAGATATCCAGCCTGCAGTTTTTATATTCCAGGCTATTGTTGAGTCCGCCAAAATAGTCGGGGTTCAGTTCGTGAAGTGCCTGTAAATCTCCCGGCGTAGAAATTACCCCATCTCCGTTTACATCTTCAAACTGATACACCCCGGTATCCGGGTTTACCCCTGTATAATGCAACCTTTTTTGTACGAACAAGGATTTTCCCACTTCATAGCGGTGTGCAAGAACGGATGATTTCAGATCGGGGTAACGTAAGAGTTTATTACGAGGGATTGTTAAGTTTGCCGAGGTCTTCCAGCTAAAACTCCCTAAATTCAGATTCGTTGTTTGAAGCTCAAATTCCCATCCTGCATTTTGTACCAGGCCGGAAGATTAGAACGAATAGAGGCAAATCCTATACTTGGCGGGAGTGGTAAACTAATAAGCTGGTTATCCGACCGGTTCCTGTAGTATCCGGCTCGTAGAAAAATCCTGTCCTGCATAAAACCCAAATCCAAAGCTCCTTCCAACTTACGATTGCGCTCCCAGGCAAAATCCGGGTTGAATAAACGTGTCGGATACAGCCCGATATTTCCCTGGTAGGGATACGATGTCAGTGAAAATGTATCCAGGAATTCGTAATCACCAATCTGGTCATTTCCGGTAACCCCGTAACTCACTCTTAATTTTCCGTAACTCAGAAAGGAAAGGTGTTTCTCAAAAAAATTCTCTTCAGAGAATATCCAGGCTACACCTACTGCCCCGAAATTCGAAAACCGTTTTCCCGGACCAAAACGGCTGCTTCCGTCCCTTCTGCCGGTTAAGTTGAATATGTATTTATCTTTCCAGTTATAATTAATCCTCCCGAAAACGGCATGATACCTGTATTGAACATATTCCCTGTCCTCTACCATAACCTCAGCGGCCGCATTGATATTTTCCAACAATGCATCACTGGTAAAACCTGTGGCACGGAATCTTGTTCTTTCCCGGAAATTTTCCTGAAAGGTAGCCCGCATAAAACGGATAATGTATGATTACTCCATTTCTTTTGATATTCTACCTGTGGTTCTATAATCCAGGAACGGACTTTTCCATCCGCATATTCGGCACTTGCCACCGGGTTAAACGCCGGGTCCTGGACCATACGGGGAGAAGTAGTTGTTTCATTGCTTTGCATTTCGGTATAACCGAAGTTTACTTTTGCAGTCAAATCGTTCACGGGAACATACCGAAGTGTAGTATTACTGATAAAGTTTCCGGTAGTTTTATGGTACTTCCTTTTTGTATATGTATAGGGATTAGGTAATCCGCTCCCGGATAAAGGGAATGAGAAACTCCCGTCTGCGTTTATAAGGTCCGGAACATTGGGAGGCAGGGACAATGCCAGTTCTGTGAGGTCCTGCGGAAGTAAATCACTCTCCTCCCTCGTAAACCCCATCGTCAGCGAAATCCCGAACTTTTCATTGGCCGAAGTATGGTTAAGGTTGGATTGCAACGACATCCTTTGATAGTCGAAGTCCCCGGGAAAGACCGTGGTTTCTTTATAGTATCCACCCCTTACGGAGAAGCGGGTGTTTTCGTTGCCGCCGGATACCGACAGCCGGGCATCGGTGGTATAGGCCGTGCCGCCTATGAGTTCTTTTTGCCAGTCGGTATAGCGGTTTTGGTCCCAGAGCAGCAGGTCGGGGGCGTTGGTTTCGGTGGGGGTTAGGCCGTCGTTGGCAAAGGCTTCGCGCCGCATGTCCAGGTATTGCGGGGTGTTGAGCAATTTCATGGTGTGGGCCACCTGCCCTACTCCTGTTTGCATGTTTACCTCAACGCTGGTTTTGCCCGCCTTTCCCTTTTTGGTGGTGATCAGCACCACACCGTTAGCCCCGCGCGAACCGTAAATGGCCGTGGCATCGGCATCCTTGAGGACTTCTATGCTTTCTATATCGGCCGGGTTAATGGCGGTAAGCGGGGTAATAGTAGCCGGGTGTGATGGACAGCCCCAGCGAGGCCACCGACTCCGACGTAAAGGGCACCCCGTCTACGATATACAGCGGGTCATTCCCGGCGGCAATACTGTTCTGCCCCCGTATACGCACCTGGAAGCCACCGCCGGGCACCCCGGTGCTCTGTACTACCTCTACCCCGGCATCCGCCCCTGCATGGCCGCCAACGGGTTGGACACGGGTTGTTTGCCGATGTCTTCCGCACGAATGCGCGAAATACTCCCCGTCCTTTCCTTTTCCTTTACCGTATAATACCCGGCATTGACCGTAACCTCCCCCAGGGCCATGACATCTTCCTGCAAGACCACATCAATAGTAAGCCGCTCCCCTACCCTTTCTTTCCGGGTTTTAAACCCTACAAACGAGTACACCAGCGTATCCTGCGGGATGGCCGTCAGGGAATAGGAACCGTCAAAACGGAGATCGTGCCCTGCCCTTTGCCGGAGACTACAATGTTTACACCTCCTAACGGCTCGCCGTTACTGTCGGTAACCGTCCCGGTGACCTGGTGTTGGACAGCAATTTGTAAGGGGGATAATGCCATAGCAGGTACAGGCAAATTCAGTAAAATAAGGGCAATAGTTATGGGGCACCAGCAGGACAGGCCCGCTAATGTGGTGTTTTTCATAATTTTAATATTTGAATGTTAGCTAAAAAACCCTGTGGGGTTGCAGGTAATTAGGTTGCAGGTTTTCAGGTTACAGGTTACAGGTTACAGGTTGCAGGTTGCAGGTTGCGGGTTGCAGGTTGCAGGTTGCGGGTTTGTTAATTGGCCTTGCCGAAGGGTCAGCGCATCCAGTTTTTGGAGGTACTCCCGGAGTTCCCCCATAAGGGCTTTATTGCTTTGCTGTAGTTCGCGCAAAGTGGCCATCTCGGCGCTCCATTGCTGTTGGAGCTCTTGTAGTCTTTGGTGTGGTGTTTTCATAATACGTGTGTTAGTGTGTGATATTGGTATAGAAAACCGGCCCTTTTACCGAGAGAAAACAAATATACCTTGCAGGTAAAGCGAAAAGCTGTTATTTTATAGGCATTACGTATAACCATTACATACAGCGGTCTCTCCCCCTGTGGCAAACCCTATGGGTGTTTTTCGCGGGTACGGGCCGGTGATGCCCTCATTCCGGAGGGCGTTTGATGTTTTGAAATAAGGATGGTAGCGATTGGGGTTGTGGCCGGGTGTTACGGTAGAGGGCAAGGCCTGTTGCCGATCGAACTCGGGCTACGGGCAATGTTGGCTTTGTAAACTTCGTTTTCATGAGTTTTGGTTTTGGTGAAACGAAGTGCTGGAAGAAGAGTTAGGGATAAAAAACGCCCCTCACACTTCTGTCCGAAAGGGTAAAACGACCAAGCTTTAACCTCGTCTTAGCTCCGAAAAGCGTTTGACGTCCACACAGAAGTTTAACGCGAGAGGCGTCCGCCAGAAAGGCTCTACAAAGATACCCATTTCTGGCAATGCTGGACGAACTCACGGTCAACTCGTGTGGAAATGCTTGGTCTTTTTTTCGAACGAGCAACATCGTTAGTTCGCTCCCACTATGGGAGTGACAATATTTTATGGGTTGATTAAACCCGTATGAATCTCATTAGCAATGATTTGAATTGTTATCGCAACAAATATAAGAAACATTTTCAAATAAACCAACATGTTGGTTTTAAAATATGTGATTTATGTCTGATGAAAAGACTTTAATTGTAACTGAGTACAGGGAAATATCCCACTTGGATTATCTTTTTATTTTATACATCAAGGAGCTTCGAGGAAAAACGTAAATGGACTCAACAAGACCTAAGTGAAAAAATGGGAGTGACTAAAAGTTTTGTAGGTAACGTCGAATCGTTTATCCAGCGCCATAAATATAGTATTAGGCATTTAACACTTTTAACGAAAGCATTTGAATATAAATCCGTATCCGAGCTTTTTGACTTCCCAACACCAAAATATGACATGATACGACTGACATTGAAAGTTACCAGTGTTGTTAAAGCAAGTGGGAAGCCAAGGAATAAGTCTGTGGAGGTGGTAAAAGTGGAGCCTGTTAAGGCAATAGGGAAATAATTAGGTAGTGGGTGGTTTTATATCTACTCGTGTTTATTTATGTATTGTCCAACATTTTGAACCAAATGAATAAAAGGAAAATTATAGGAGCTCATTTAACAGTATTTGTACTTTTGACATTACTCCTGTTTTTTACCGCAGAACCTTTGCTAAATAAATTTACTTCAGGAATCCATAATGTTGGGATGTGGATAGATTTAATGATTACAGGAACCAGTGGACTTCTGATTTTGACCACTATTTCGTGTCTGACTTTCTTAAAGCAAGAGAAATTAATCGGATTTATAATTATCCTTCTAAATTTATTTTGGACTTGGTTTAGTCTTGATCTTTTGTACCGATATCATTTCACGGAATTTCATCCGACTTTTTATATCCCAAATTGGATTTTGATAATGAACTCAATATTTGCTATTATCGGAATTTTAATCGGATTTAAACTAATCAATAAAAAAATAAGCATAAAACGAGCGTTATTGATAGACTTAACTCTGTTTTTAATAGGACTTATAATCCAACAAAGCTGAAAAAAACTTTTAGCCGAGGCGAAAGAGAAAATTGGGTAGGTGGTGAAAGTGGAGCCGGTTAAATAACATGAAAATAACACAGTTTAATAAAATCATGCCAAGTTTAGAGCACAATTAAATTAGATAATAATATACTTTATTTTGAAAAACAATCTACTATTAACTACTTAATGAGATATATAACTTTCACCGTACTTTTTTTGTTGTATGTGCATACTAACGCTCAAAACTGTATACAAGTAAATACAACGAATATATCGGGTATTAATACCATAATAAATAACTTGTCCTCCACTGGAGGAGGCTGTATTGAGATCGAAGCAGGTGATTACTTCGCAGTACCTGCTATAAGCTTGAAAAGCGACATTGTACTCAAAATTTATGGAAGATTGCACAGAGATTACAATATCATATTCGTTACCAATTGCGAAAATATCAGTATTATAGGGGATAATACCGGAAGCCTCATATACAACAGCAATAATCCGAATACCACGGCAAAAGGTCTTGAAGTTAAGAACTCAAAAAACGTCAATATCCAAGGTTTAAATATTAAAGGCTTTGAAGATAAGGGGATCTTAATCAGGGGGTCAGGTACTACAAATATTACAGTTACAAATAATACAGTTTCCGGAGCGGTTAGTTCAACAGGAGTAGGAATAGCTGTCAGTGATGACCTTGGTGGGGTTTCCTTCTGTACTATAAAGAATAATACCGTTTACGATAATCGAATAGGAATATCTGTAAATAAGTCCAGGCATATAAATATTGTACAAAATCATTGCCGTGATAACAGTATTCACGGAATTGGACTGGACGGAATAACGTCATTATCCGGAGATGGCCCGCAAAATTGTATTATTTCCGGGAATCAGGTCTATAACAATGGGGGAACCTGTGTTACCGGTAATGCAAAAGCTGGAATCTATTTAGGTAATGGTTCCCAAAAGAATATTATTTCGGATAATGTGATTAAAAATAATAAATGCCATGGCATTTTGTATTTCGAAGAAGCCAACAACTCGAATAGTGCATATAATAATTCCTTTATTAACAATCAGATTATTAATAACGAACAATGGGGTATTCGGTTAGTACGTATGAAACGTGGTATTATTTCCAGTAATCAGATTATTGACAACGGTTCCGGAGGTATTCAACTGGATAACAGTAATTCTAACATCATTTCTTCAAACAATATAATCTTAAACGGAGAAATTGGGGTCTTCTTTAAAAACAGCACAAATAATAAGTGTCCGGATGAACTTAATATAATAGAAGGACAAACCCAAAAGTATAAGTATGAATAAAAGTACAATAACGTCTACAGAGTACTGAAAGCAGCCCCCCTGAATACATCCTGATAACATAAAAGTCTTAACAAATGAACGAAAGAAAAAATAGCAGAGAACAGTTTGAGGTAATTGGCGAATTCGTTTCAAAGGTTAATTTTATGGAGTTTACCATCAATATACTTTTGGAAAAAATTATCATGCAATACAGTGAAATATCAGATATAAAAGATATAGCCGAATATACCGTAGACCATATCGAAGAACAAAGTGTTAAAAACCGAATTAACTTTATAATACTATTTCTAGTGATGACAAATGGTGACTCTGAAGTTGTGAAACGGGCAATTATTGAACTCAAAGATTTTGCTAAGTACTATAATAAATACATAAGAAATATTCGGGATTTTATGCGCATAACCCACATATAGCAGGCGGGGGTGATTCCTTAATAATTTCATCAAGGCGTTATAAGGGAAAGTTAAACTCCTTGAAAATAGAAGATTTAAAAACGCATGTAAATACCCTCATACCCAAAGTTATAGAACTGTTTAGATTGACCGAAGAACTATCGATACTCTATCCAAAAGAAATTGTACGTGAACTTTCCTGATATTTTCCCTCTCTCTAAAAAGTATTTGAGGGTATGTGAATGTCTCTGACTTTACAGCCTATGCCCTATTTATACTAACCCCATTTTTTAATATTTACTGTTTACAATGTCTGCTTTTGGTGAGGATTTTTTTGTTTTTACGGGAATCCGTATGGCCCTTTTCAAAAGGTTTTGTTGTTTTGAAAAGTACAATTAAAATCAACCAATGAACTACATACAACTTTCAGAACATATAAAAGAAAAATATTTAAATTCTTTAGAGGCTTTCGAAATTAATAACTTACAAGATGTTCGTGATTTTCACGATGAATTAATAAAAGTAAGAGTTGATTTAAAATTTAGCGTTGGAATAGATGTTATGCCACATTACAGGGGCGTGGATATTCCGGACTAAGCTGACCCCTCTAAAGCCTACCTTTTAGGTATCTGTCATTCCGGCGGATGTTGACCCCCTTGTAAATTTAAAAATGGTTTTCCGGTAAAATTATTCCGGAGCATACTGACCCCCATTTTTTGAATTGGTTTTTGGTTTATTTGATGGATACCATCAAAAGATAAGTAATGGCCGGAAAACCAAAACGAATGAGTCAAGTAAAACAAATACTCCGTATGCACCAGCAGGGCAAGGGCATAAAAACTATTGCCAGAACCTTGTCCATCAGTAAGAATACCGTTAAAGGGTATGTTCGTAAAGCTAAAACAGGTACGCTTCGAGTTGAAGCACTTTTAGCTTTGGAAGACCCTGTACTTGAGGGGAAGTTCTGGTCCGGAAACCCTGCATATAAAGATCTGCGTTATCAGCAGCTTAAAACCCAGCTCGAATACTACAGCAAAGAACTTAAAAAAGTGGGAGTTACCCGTCAACTGCTCTGGGAAGAGTATAAAACAAATAATCCTCATCCTTATAGTTATGGACAGTTCTGCTGGCACCTTCAGCAATACCTTCGCAGCGGCAAACCCTCTATGGTATTGGATCATAAGCCTGGGGACAAGCTCTATATTGACTATGCCGGCAAGCCTTTATCTTATATTGATAGGTCAACCGGGGAAGTGATTGAAGTGCAGGTGTTTGTAGCCTGTCTGCCGTATTCCGACTACTGCTTTGCCTTGGCCGTACCCAGCCAAAAGCTGGAAGATTTTATTTACGCCTTGAATTGTTGTTTAAAAGATCTTGGTGGGGTTCCCCAGACCCTGGTGCCCGATAACCTGAAATCGGCAGTGATAAAAGCCAATTCGTATGAGCCGCAGCTCAATCGGGCCCTGGAAGACTTTGCCAATCATTATGGTACTTCGGTTACTCCCGCACGTCCTAGAAAGCCTCAGGATAAGTCGTTGGTTGAAAATCAGGTAAAGCTCATCTATAACCGGGTATATGCCAAGCTGCGCAAGCTTACCTTCTTTGACCTTCCTTCTTTGAACCAGGCAATTACACAAAAGGTTAGGGAGCATAACCAAACCCGAATGCAACAAAAGGATTATTGCCGGGAAGAAAAATTCCTGGCCGATGAAAAACATACTCTGCAACCTTTACCCGAAATAGCCTTTGAGATCAAATATTACAGGGAGCACAAAGTGGCCAAGAACAATCATATCTACCTGGGGATGGATAAACACTATTACAGTGTGCCCTATACGTATATCGGGATGAAGGTTAAGGTAATCTACACCCGGTCACTGGTAAGGATTTATCACAAAGCCGGCCTTATTGCTACCCACCCCAGAAACACCAAAAAGGCTGGTTATACCACTCGAAAGGAACACCTGTGTTCCCACCATCAATATTACAAAGAGCGCAGCCCCACCTATTACCTGCAACGCGGGTATAATCATTCTGAGGAATTATATCGGTATATGGAGGCCCTGTTCAAACAAGATAAATATCCTGAACAGCTTTACAAAACCTGTGATGGTATCCTGAACCTCTCAAGAAAAACCAATAGGGAGGTTTTTATAAAGGCCTGTTGTATTGCCCTGGATTACGGGCAGTACTCCTATAAATTTTAAAGCAGGTCCTGGAGAACCGGATGACCGATTATAAAGAAGAACCACAGGTGAAATCCCTGCCCACTCACGGGAATATCCGGGGAGCTTCTTCCTATAAATAAGTAACTATTAAAATCAAATCATATGAATGCTATTGAAACTCAATTATCACAACTCCGCCTGGGCGGAATGCAGCGAAGCTGGAACGCTATGGTTGAAACCCGGCAACATCACCAGCTGTCTTGGGAGAAGGTCTGGAAGTGTTATTGCAGGCTGAAGCTGAAGAGCGTATCCATCGCCGTTTTGATCGTCTAAAGAAAAGTGCACAGTTCAGGTACCAGGCTACTGTAGAGGAATTAAACCTGGAAGCCTCAAGGGGGATTAATAAAGATCAAATAACAGCACTGGCAACCGGGAACTATCTGGAAAAAGGAGAGTCAGTATTAATTACCGGGGCCACTGGCTGCGGAAAAAGCTTCCTCGCATCGGCTTTAGGACATCAGGCTTGTAGCCAGGGAAATAAGGTCCTCTATTTTAATACCCAGAAATTACTGATGAAGACTAAAATGACCCGTATTGATGGAAGCTTCCTCAAATTCTTTGATAAACTAGCAAAAGCACATCTGCTAATCCTCGATGACTTTGGTCTGGCCCACCTGGACAAGAAACAACAAATGGATCTGATGGAAATCATTGAGGACAGGCACGGAAAATCCTCAACTATTATAGCCAGCCAATTACCGGTGGGAAGCTGGTATGATATTATTGGAGAAGCAACCATAGCCGATGCTATTTTAGACCGATTGGTACACACCTCACATCGAATAGAACTCAAGGGGGAAAGTCTAAGAAAAAAACTGTAATATTGTCAGTAACTTATCTTTTTGACCAAAATCCTTAGGGGGTCAGTATGGCCGGAATGAGGGGTCAGCATCACCGGAATATCCAGGTGGAAGCGGGCTGGTTTCCAAGCCACAGGATTATCTTTACAGCAGTGCGACGGACTATGCAGGAGGAAAAGGGCTGTTGGATCATATTATTGTTTTTCAGTATTTTGGTTAAAGAAAAAAACATAGATAGTTTAGGCCACACGATACAATCGTGCGGTAGCGGAGGTACAATATTCCAACAACAGCGAATGAACCGGGAATTAAACTAAACTCGAAAATCCTGGTCTCCAATTTGGTGGATTATAAAAATGGTGATTTTGTATGTTATGGGTACAAAAATGAAATGCTGGGAAAACACGTAAGAATTCATCGCCTTCTGGGCAAAGCTAATGATATCATAGAAATCAAGGACGGAATTCTGTACTTGAATGAGCAAGACTTTGATGAAAATATTGAGTTACAACATTTCTACTCCATAGATTTTGAGAAATTTCAGGAACTTTTAAAAAAAGGAGTGATCACAAAGGATGTTCAGGGTTTTCGAAAAGACGGCAAAATGATGGTGATTTTATTAGACAAAATCGCCGAACAAAACGGATTATCAAATCAAATTAAAGTAGAACCGAAAAATCAAGCGGATAAAACAATAAAAGAAATTTACAATCAAAATTGGAATATGGATAACTTCAGACCTTAAAAGTCCCACAAGGGAAATGTTTCGTAATCGGGGATAATAGACACAATTCAGAGGATTCAAGGTACATTGGACTTATCAATGAATCGGATATTGTTGGAACAGTAGTGAAAAAATTGTAATCTCCGCTCTACGAAGTGTTTCAGGCGCTGCAAATGGCTCTGACTTCGCCGCATAACTTCAAAGAATATAAATATCGAAAATCCGGCAAAAACACAGGTTATAAAGGCATCCCATCAACAATCACCCTGTATGGCATGCTTCAGAGCAATGAAGACATCCGTTTATCCGGTCGTAATAAAGAACATACCGGCTCCGGTTTTGGCGGAGGCCAAAGAGAAAGTGGGGTAAATTTTCATTTTGGTGCAGTTTTGGTGTATATTTGCATTAAACATACATAATTTAGCGTCATGGCAAGGCAAACAATAACAATAAACGAACCCAACGACCTTTGGATGAAAGACCAGCTTGAAAAAAATGAATACTCAAGCAAAAGCGAGTTGATCAATGACCTGATCCGAAAACAAAGGAATGGGAAGAAGAGCGCCTGTGGCTGAGGAATGAACTGATCAGGGGCGAGGAAAGCGGCATTTCGAACAAAACTATGGCCGAAATACTGCAAACCGCCAAAGAGCGTGCTAAAAAAGGTTAAATGAAGTATCTTTTAACCCGCCAGGCAGAAGAAGACCTCATCCAAATATACCTTTATGGTTTAGGCCGTTTCGGAGAGCCACAGGCTGAAAAATACCATAACTCTTTTGAAGAAGAGTTTAAGAGGATAGCCAAAAACCCGGAAATGTTCCCCAGGCTTTCCACATCCGGAAGGGATATCAATATTGCGTGCATGTATCGCACACCATTTTTTTTACCGTAGAAGATCATGTCAGGATCGTTAGGATTATTGGAAAGCAAAAATTTCCCTGACCTCCAAAGTAGTCCGCATTTGAACCCCGCGGAAACAAGAGCCTATTATATAAATATAACCTTATAGCGACTGCCATTGTGGTGGATGCCGACCCCTTAGATTTTAAGTCAAACAAATATTACGCATGCACCTACAAGGCTGACACAAACAATGAAATAAAGCTCGTTGACATCATCGGTTCCATCTTCATTACATATTTGATACCACCCCCGCTCTTCGAAGTCTTGCAGGCCCCGGTCCTCGTTTGAGCCTGGTGGAAGCGAGCCCCGGATGGTATACATTATTACCCCACTGGCGCTCGTTTGAGCAAAGCGGAAACGAGTGCCTATCGTTCAGGGCGTTTGTAACGCCAGGGAAAGGACTTGTTAAGACGGCAGGAAGAAAGCGCGAAGCATGGGGCAGGAAGCACGAAGCGTGAAGGATGGAGTGGGAAGTAGGGAGCATAAAGCAGGAAGTGAGGGTATTGGGGATTACACGTTAGCTTAGAATGGCTGCTACCGATAACGACACTACAGTTTAATTAAAACATTTTTAATCTGGTTTCCAACAAGTTGAAATACTTCTCTTTCATTTCCTCTGAAAGGAAAGAGATCTCTATCAATTCCTTCCATTTTAGTGCTGCTTCTTGCACTTGTCCGAGGATCGTTGCTATTATTTTTTCGTTCAACTGCAATCGCTCCTTCGCATAGTAGTCTGTAAAGTCAGAAGCTTTCAGATTACTTTTCTTTCCTTTCAGGGTCAGTGCAATTTCCTCTTCGGGATTTTTTATGGCAATCGAAGAGTTCAATAGATCGTAGGTTGGCGTTAAGGTTGTTTTACCGTTTTTGGTGATCAGGGAAAAGTTCTTTAAATGCATGTCCTCATTCCCGGTCACATAACAGAAAATGACCCGTTTGAAAAAATCCGCCTTTTCAATTGCTGGAAACGAGCAATATTCTTCGATCACCGGAACCAGTTTTTCCATGGTAAAACGGTATTTCGTATCCCTTGTATTTCCGGTCAATTGCGCAAAATCTTCCGTGGCATATTTTTTCCCCTTGCCGTAGCGGTCAAAACGCTTTACAAAATACGACAGACTGCCATCCTTGGCATATAGCATCCCATGAAAGGGTACATCCAGGCCAAATATCTTGGCCATGCGCATGGTCAAATCTTCATTTTCCGGCAACTGGGGAAATAGATCGTTTTGTGGCTTTATGATATAGGTTCCAAATTGGTCCACAATTTTAAACTCCTGATGGACCACGGAAACCGTTGCACTCAATTTAGGCTGTACCCCCTGTATGGATAACTTCTTTGCCCTGTTTACCGCCTCTTGTCTCAATTCAGTGGCAGTATAGGGCAAGTCATTTAAATGGTCTAACCTTGGCGAAATCATTTTAAGTCCTCTTTCACTATATTTTGCTGTACCGCATAATTCGTATGTGATGGGACATCTATTCATCTTCCATTGGTTTAACTGTTACCGCACCTACCAGATCAGTTCCTGTTGCCACCAATTGGGAGAAATAATCCTTCTGGTCAATTTTGGCAATCCTCAGCAATCCCTCCAACATAATACCTTCTGGCAATACACCTTCAAAAAAGGGAGGGAATGATGTATAACTGTATTTTTTCTGACCAACGGGCATGGTCAATGAGATGGCTTCTCCCTCGTAGTGATCATCATATTCAAAATGATATTCGTTAGGGGAAACTCTGTCAGCACGCCTGCCCTTTTTCCGTGAACATATACAACTGCTTTCCTCATACTATTTGGTCAATGGACTTTTAAATTCCACTTTAATGTTCAAAACTCGGAGCACCGATAGAAGATTATTCCAACGAACAGTTTCCTTATTTTTTTCGATATCAAAAACGGTGGTTTTCCCGACTCCGGCCAGATTGGCCAATTCGAGTTGTGTAAGCCCTGCTTTTTTTCGATGATCTTTCACCATAGGCCCTAATTCGAAATCATCCATAATTTACTGTTTAGGCAGTAAAAATACGCAATTTAATAATGCGAATGTATATAAAATTTAAAAACAATACTTTTTTACTGTTATAGCGGTAAAATGAAAGATGAAAGAGCGGAAGAACGAGTGATAAATAATTTCAACCTTGTAATTACCGGTATAGCGGTAGAATGTCATTTTCAGTACAGTATAGATGATTTCCTTTTGACCACCCTTATTGGTCTATCAACAGCATACCCCTCCCCCGCATGATTGTACCTTAAATCCGTAGGTTCATGTTAAAAACAAGAGGTTGTCTAAAAAGGCAGCCTCTTTTTTTTGTTATAAGGTTTTGTGTTTGTAAATTTAAGCATGAGCCGAAAAGTCACCTGGAAGATCTACGACCAAGGGCAGTTGAGCCTGCTTCCGCCCAGTTATGATGACCTAGTTCCTCAGAACCATCCTGTACGTATTGTCAACACGATTTTGGACTCGGTAGACTTGAGCAGCCTGGAAAAGACCTATCGTGGAGGCGGTACATCGAGCTATCATCCCAAAGTATTGCTAAAAATTTTAGTGTATGCCTATTTGCGCAACCTGTATTCTTCGCGTAAAATAGAGCAGGCCCTACATGAAAACATCCATTTTATATGGCTCAGTGGCGGAGCCAAACCTGACCACAATACCATCAGTAACTTCCGCAGTGGCAAGCTAAAGGACAAGTTCAAGAAGATCTTCAACCAAGTAGTGGTACTTTTGGCTGAACAGGGCTATTTAAGTCTGAAGGAGCTCTATGTGGACGGGACCAAGATCGAGGCCAATGCCAACCGTTACACCTTTGTATGGGCCAAGAGCATCAAGACCTCCCGCGAGCGTATTGAAAAACAGCTCAGGGAACTGTGGAGCTATGTGGAAAAAGTCTATGCTGATGAGGAACAGCTGCCCAACACTCCGGAGTTCGAGGCTATCGATCCTAAGAAGGTATCGGCTACCGTTGATCAGATCAACCAGGCTTTGGAAGGCAAAGCGGTAGACAAAAAGGTCAAGCAAAAACTGAGCTATGCCAAGAAGAACTGGCCTGATAAGATCGCCAAATACAACGATCAACAAAAGAAGTTAGGGCATCGTGGGAGCATGAGTAAGACCGACCCCGGGGCCACGTTTATGCGGATGAAGGAAGACCACATGAAAAACGGGCAGCTCAAGCCCGGTTACAACCTACAGGCCTCGACCAACAACCAGTTTATCGTGAACTACACCCTGGCCCAGACCACGGCCGACACCTCCACCTTGATAGACCATATAGAAGATGTTGAACAAAGCTATGACCAAACCCCGGAAAGCTTAACGGCCGATGCCGGCTATGGAAGCCAGGAAAACTACCAGGCTCTGGAGGATAAGGATATTGATGCCTATGTCAAGTACAACTACTTCCATAAGGAACAAAGGCAGGCCAAAGAAAAAGTGGACAAAGCTCCGTTCCACCCTGACAAGCTCTATTACAACAAAGAAACCGATACCTATTACTGTCCTATGGGACAAGCCATGGAGCATGTTGGCCAGCGTAAAAAAAGACGGCCAATGGCTACCTGCAAATCTACGACCTCTACCGGGCCAAAAACTGTAGGGGTTGCCCTCTAAGGGGCTTATGTCATAAAACCAAAGGCAACCGGACCATCCAGAGAAACCATGAGCTAATACGGTTAAAGGCCAAGGCCAAAGCACTGTTGCTCTCAGAACAGGGCATTGCCCACCGAAAAAGGAGGTGCTGGGAGGTGGAGGCTGTCTTTGGGAATATAAAGCAGAATATGGGCTTCAAGCGCTTTATGCTCAGAGGACTGGATAAAGTGGAAACCGAAATAGGGCTTGTGGCTATGGCACACAATCTTAAAAAGGTTGGGTTAAGGGCGTAATCCCACAACTTCTATTAACTCATTAACTTTTTAACCTTTAACTCTTATCAACTCCAAGTTGAAAACAAGCAAACAGACTCAATATAAAAAGACCGCCTAAAACTTTTTAGACGGCCTCTTTTGGTGTTTTCACCTAAATTGGTGATGCTCAAATACACCAATATGAAAGTAATAAAATCTAAAAATATTCCCGCATTTGGAGGGATAAATTTTGTGATTGAAGAATTTGATAGGCAAGGTTTAGGCCAATTGCTCAACGAATAGCTCCCAAACCTTGGTTCCCAAAGTTGTTATGATTGGCGTGATATTTTATATAGTTATTGGTCTGTTTTCTTTTGTGGTGGGGATTGCGCCGAAGATTTGTCCGGAAATTTTAAACCAAGCCTGTCCCAATCCCCGTTTTTAAAAGTTCCTAGTCCGGACAGGGTTCTGGGCAGGTTAAAGGAACTGGCACTGCCAGGAACCCTTTTTTCTACACCAAGAGGACAATTTCAACATCACTTTGCGATCAATGAAAAACTGTCGGATTTAAACCTTTCGGTATTAGATAGGTTATTTAGCTTGTCCAAAAACAAAGTTGATCTGGACTATGACAACACGGTTTGTTTTACCAAAAAACAGGATGCAGAATGTACCTACCACAAAAAACTTGGTTACATACCCGGAGTTGGGCTTGTTGGCTCAAAAATAGTCTATGTGGAAAATCGAAATGGGAGGAGCAACGCCGCCATATTGCAAGAAGAAACCCTTGAGCGTATGTTTGGGCACCTTGGAAGCAAGGGCATCAAAGTAAACAGGTTTAGGGCAGACAGCGCTTCTTACACTTTCAAGATCATCAAGGTCATTGAAAAACATACGGACAAATTTTACATCAAGGCCAGGATGTCCGCAGGCTTGGCCAGTACTATAGCTTCGATAAAACGATGGAAACAAATTGATAAAGAAAAGGAGGACACTTTCAGGGGAGAAACATTTTATGTCCCTTTTGAACGGGCGGCAAGGGATACCAAATCAAAGGGAGAACTAAAGGCCTACAGGTTTATCGTCACCAAGGAAAAAAGAAGGGACGGGCAGATCAATGCTTTTACGGGGGAAGCCTGTAATTATTCGGTGATCATTACCAACGATGAAGAAAGCCAAGTGGACGATACCGTGTATTACTATAATCAACGGGGAAGCATAGAAAAAGAGTTCGATGTATTGAAAAATGATTTTGGATGGGGGAAATTACCGTTCTCTGTACTGGAACAAAATCTTGTTTACTTACAAATAACAGCCATCTGTCGTAACCTGTACCATTATATTATCCAGGCATTTTCCAAAAAGGTTAAGGGACTCTTGCCTTCCTTTAGAATTAAAAAGTTTATCTTCAGGTTTATTGCCGTACCAGCTAAATGGGTGTACCGTTCAAGGCAATGGCACTTAAAAATATATGGGGATATAGCTTTGAAAATATAGGAGATCTGTAGCAGTCGCTCCTTGAAAACATTGGTCTTTGCCTTAAAAGGATGGTTTCTTCAAGGGAAAAAATATGCCCTGTGGCCAAGCAGTTTTGTTTCCATAAAGGAACTTCCCATTCTTTTTTACCTACCTTAAGCCATCCCAAAGGGCTTCTTTTCATTTTTATCCGGAGTTGCGGATTTAAGGTACAATCGTGCGGTAGCGTAATTATTTTTACTGCAACACAGGGACTTCCATATAAAAGGCAGTCATGCCAATATAGTTGGTGGTAGCATTCAGTTTTTTGGTCAGTATCTTTTCTATGGTGGTCACCGGGGCATCCGGGACGTTAAAGGAACAAATACATCTTACGCGTTTGCCATTGTAGTTAAAAATAAGGCCTTCGGTGGGCGTGTCGGGATATTGTTCCGTTAGATTTTCCCGGATGGTTTTGAGGGTTTGGTTAAACGTTTTGGTATATGAGTTTTCCTTATCTTCTTCATATTTTTTAATATAGGTAATATCCAAAGGACCATTTCTTTTCTGAACAGGTTTTATGATATAGGCATCTTGCATTCTTCCTGATTTCGATTGGGGAGCTCCACTATTTACCTGTCTGTATTTTTTATTCTCGCAATTATAATACGGAGAAGCATACACAAGAACGACATCGAAGTTTTTATCCATAAAAAGATACTCCCAAAAAGTGATTTCTTTTATGGGAATTCCCCAGGGAGTATACTCCATTGGAAGATTGTTGAAAGGAAGGTTTTTTAGCTGGTCGTCTTTTTTATCTGGTCCGTAAGAATACAGTTTGTATTCTATATACTTTACTTTCAAGGTATCCGTGTCGATCGTTACGGTATCTATATGGATGTTGTAACCGTATTTCTCTATATATAGCCGGTCTGTCTGGCCATTCAAAAATTTTATCCTGTCCAAAACCGAGTCCAGATCCTTTTTATTCTTGGGCCACAACTCCCCATAATGATCGAATGAAGAGGTAAGGGCTGTACTTACAGATAATTCATTACCGGAATTTTTAAACTGCTTTATGAATTCCCGGAAAGAAGTAAACTGATAATATTGATATCCTATATAGGATAACAGGGTTATGACCAATAAGGATAATATAACTTTAATGATCTTCATTACAAACTTGTTTAGTCTCTATACTCATCACCCATTATCTCTTTATAAACTTGCTTAAAAGCCTCGCGGTCCATCTGTATATATATCATGGGCTGGTTTATGCCAATCGTGGGGCCCGTAAACTTGAATACGTTATATTTTGAATGTCCTTTCCTGATTTCGGCAGATTCTATGTGGCTAAGCGTATTTGGAGCATCTACTCTTGGGTCCAGCGGGTCGAAACTCACATTTGCAGTAAAAACAATGCCTTCATACTCCAATTTTAGAATCGCTCCATGGATAGCGCCTTCTTTGATACCGAAGGCACGTCCTGTCCCATAGTATTGTCCACTTCCCCTGACGCTCAAATCAATAGGCTCGAAATTACGATTTACACGGTCCACCCTCCTTTTTACGGCATCAAAAATTTCCTCTACCAGTTTTTTTAAATCTTCATTCCGGGCACTATAAAACGAATCCTTATCAATGTCCGGAGCACCTATATATTTACGGTACAACCTGCTTACGCCATTCGACGCACTATTTTGATAGTCTTTCCATACGTCACCCTCATTTGGCCCTACGTAATCAAAACCTTGAGGGGTATTTTCTTCTGGAGTAACATCTTCTTTCCAAACGTATCGGCCGGTTTTTTTCTCCTTAGTCCAGTCAAACGGTTCTTCTCCCCTGGTATTTTTAAAGGGCATATCAATCAGTGAATCTTCACCGGGAATATCAGGACTTCGTTTAATGTGAAAGTGAAGATCTATATCCATACCTGTCGTCCGATGCATCTCTAACCAGCTTTCAATGTCCTTTATGGAGTGTACGGTAAATTCCATAATTCTTTTAGATTAACAGGGGGTAGTATCAGTTCATAAATATAAAGATTTTTCTGATATACGGTAAGAATTCCCGGGACATTGCTCCTGCTACCGCCGGTTTGCAACTGGTAGCGGGGATGCGTACGTAATGCGCCTTAGCACAAAAAGCTATGTTTTAATAGTATAGTTTTTGTATGTTCAGGACATGAGCAGAAACTACAAATCTAAAGGTCCGGCAGGCAAGGTTTTATAACAAAGTCGGCGCCTATTTTGTGACCGGGCCAACGGAATGGAAATATAGCAGCGTGAGAAATTTTGCCGGGGATCATACCGTTTTAGAAACAGACGACATGGTTTTTTTTGGGGTTAGTTCGTTGTTGGCTACTGTTGTGACCACCAGTTGCAAACTGGCGGTAGCGTGGCGACACCTGGTCTTATGGCCATGGAGAGGGATTGTGTATATTTATGTGTTTTGGGGAATATCCAGCTACTATCATTGGCAGTAAATTGTATATTTGTATTGAATGAAAAAACTATATATCATAGCAGGTTGTAACGGTGCAGGGAAAACGACTGCTTCATATACTATTTTACCGGAGATTCTTGACTGTAAAGAATTTGTCAATGCGGACGAAATTGCCAAAGGTATCTCGCCATTTCAACCGGAAAAAGCCGGAATTGAAGCAGGTAGATTAATGCTAAAAAGGATTAAAAAACTATTAGAGTCAGGAGCAAGTTTTGCCTTTGAAACTACGCTTTCAACTAGAAGCTATGCACAATTTATTGATAGAGCAAAGCAATTAAACTACCAAGTAACTTGCTTGTTTTTCTGGCTCGATTCGGAAGAATTGGCCATTTCAAGGGTGGAGACAAGAGTAAAAGAAGGCGGTCATCATATTCCAGAGGATGTTGTCAGGAGGAGATACAAAAGTGGTCTGAAGAATTTTTTCAACTTATTTCTTGTCAAGGTGGACAACTGGCTGTTTGTAAACAATTCCGGAGATAACTACGAAATTATAGCGGAAGGGGCTTTAAATGAAGAAACTATTCATAATCGTAAACAATGGAACGAATTAAAGAGAAAATATTATGGGAACTAAAGAGCAACTAAAAGAAGAACGGGACAGAATAGTCAAAGGACTTGAAGAGACCTATAGAAAGCTTGTCGAGTATAAAAAACAAAAGAAAAGTCCGATGATTGTGGTTAGGAACGGTAAAATTGAAGCAGTTGACCCGAATGAAATACTCCCCACAACATCATATAAGCGTAATGCAAGCTAAAGAACTAAAATTCCCCACTACCGCCAGTTTTCAACTGGTGGCGGGCATGAGTACGTAATGCGTCTGAGAACAAAAAGCTATGCTTTAATAGTTTAGTTGAATTAGTCAATATTTAATCTGACAGTTACGAGTAAAAAAGTAATTTTAAAATCCGATTAAATATTATGACTACACAACAAAAAATCATCAAGAACAAGTTAGGCGTATTGGAATTAGCCCAACATTTAGGAAATGTATCAAAGGCCTGTAAAGTAATGGGATATTCCCGGGATAGCTTTTATCGGTTTAAAGAACTCTACGAACAAGGAGGCGAACTTGCTTTACAGGAGATCTCCAGACGTAAGCCCATTTTAAAGAATCGTGTCGATGAAGCCACAGAAAAAGCAGTGGTAGAAATGGCTATAATCAATCCTGCTTTGGGCCAGTTAAGAGTTAGTAATGAACTTAAGAGGAAAGGATTTTCCATATCTCCCGGTGGAGTGAGGAGCATTTGGATGCGCCATGATCTTCATACTTTCAAACTTCGTTTAAAAGCATTAGAAGCCAAATCAGCCCAGGAAGGTGTCGTATTGACTGAATCTCAATTAGCTGCTTTAGAGCGAGCCAAAGAAGAGAAAAAAGCTCACGGAGAAATAGAAACCTACCATCCGGGTTACCTGGGTGCACAGGATACCTATTACGTTGGAAATATCAAAGGTGTTGGGCATATCTATCAACAAACCTTTATAGATACCTATTCCAAAGTAGCATTTGCTAAACTCTATGATAGAAAGAATGCTTTAGTGGCAGCAGATACGTTAAATGACCAGGTAGTTCCTTTCTTTGAACAGCACGAGCTTCGTTTGCTCAGGGTTTTAACAGATAGAGGAACCGAATACTGTGGATCAAGGGAACAGCATGAGTACCAACTTTATTTGGCCATTGAAGATATAGATCATTCTAAAACCAAAGCCAAAAGCCCTCAAACCAATGGCATCTGTGAACGGTTCCACAGAACTATTCAGGATGAGTTTTATGCCATTGCCTTCCGGAAAAAAATATACCGGAGTATGGAGGAACTTCAAAAGGATTTAGACAGCTGGTTACATTACTATAACCAAGAAAGAACGCACTCTGGAAAGCATTGTTACGGAAAAACACCTATGCAGACTTTCCAGGATAGCAAATCATTAGCCAGAGAGAAACTGCTGGAAACCCTTGCAGAAGAACAAAAAATCCTTACTTTTGGGAATAATGACTCCGCGATTAGTGCCTAAGAGCATAGCTGACAATTTTTAGTACCCCCAAACTGTCAGATCAAATAGTGGCTATTACAGTTTAGTTTTTGTATGATGATCATCTGTGGCGTAGTTTTGTAAGGAATTTAGCAAAATTGACCGAGCCATAGCTTATAGGTATTGTTTGTAGCGCGTTTTTTACTCCAAATGTTCAACATCAGAACGAACTTTTTTCCGCCACTTTTTCCCATATTTGTCGTCCATAAGTTCAAAAATTCGTTCGTTATATATTTTTACGCATTCCTGGATTGGTGGCTCGCACCCAAAATCATAATATTTTATCCTGAATTTTTTTCAAATCGGTTGTCGGTAGAGGAATTTGCAATTGGTGCGATTGAGCCAATTAAAAGTAATTTCGCCTGTCCGTTTTTCCAATCCGATTCCGCTTTTTCTCTGCTGAATTCACATTCTGCGTCTAAAATCAGCGTAGTTTTTGTTATTCCGTCGTTGGTTTTGATTTCAAATACTTGGTCTTCGTATCCAAATGTTGAAATTTTGATTTCGTATAGTTTATTAGGTTCGAGGTTTTCAAGTTTGAAATAACCGGAACTGTCTGCCATCGTCATTCTTTCCACAACCAATTTTTCGTTGTTCAGTTGTTCGATATAAATGTATGTGATTGTATTTGAGTCAGTTATTTACGATTTGATTTGTCCATTAATTTCGATTTGGGCAAATGAAATTCCGTAACTCAAAATCAGAGTTAAATTCAAAAGTAGTTTAAATATTTTCTGTGTTTTCATCAAAATGCGCTACAACTCATAAATATACGAAATACTATAACCTATTTCTTGTTTTTTCAAAAACCCCCGATTACCGTCAGTTTTCAACTGATGGAGGGATGAGTACGTAATGCGCCTGAGAACAAAAAGCTATGCTTTAATAGTATAGTTTTTGTATGTTCAGGACATGAGCAGAAACTACAAATTTTATAATAAGGCCGACACCGGTTTTGTGACCGGGCCAACGGAATGGAAATATAGCAGCGCGAGAAATTTGCCGGGGATTATACCGTTTTGGAAACAGACGACATTGTTTTTTGGGGTTAGTTAGTTATTGACCTGCTGTTGTGGCCACCAGTTGCAAACCGGCGGTAGCGAGAGGAGATGCTGTGGTTGCTGAGCATGCTAAGTAAAGGCATCCAATAGGTAGATGGCAGGGACCACTGAAATGTATTCCTTAAAAAATGCCATGGAAACCGGTATTGCATCGGGCAAGAAAAATATCCCCGGAGCAACCGTTGATGATCTGACCCCATAAAGGGCTATAAAAGACCCGACTGCAAAAGCATGTAACCATAATTCACACCACCCCTATAAAAACAATCGTTTTTCATGGAAAGTAATCGTTTTTCATACTATATTTGTCATTGAATTTCATGATAAACAATTATGAGTAATTATTTTTCACGAAAAGTAACCGTTTTTCATGGTCATACCCTACCGGAAGAAGGCTTTTTGGCAGGCTATTCCTTGTTGATTTCAGAAATAGAAAACAAGCTAAAAATAATGGTCCCCCTGCCTGATATTTTAGCCATTGTAACAGAAAAACACCAACGGTATAATACAGACCAATGGCAGGTATTTACTATTAGATATAAACCCAAAGCTGATCTCAAAAGTCATTTGATCTTTGCTTTGAAATATGAGCCTTTGGACCTTTACATATTAAAAAAATTCTTCGAGTCGACTGGCGATGGGATCATACTGAAAATGTTGGAAGAAGAGCCTACCGGACAATATACCAGAAGAGCTTGGTTTTATATGAATGGTTGATGGGAAAAACACTTGACTTCCCTGACCTGAAAAAAGGCACTTATGTAGAAGTTGTTGATGCTTCGTTACAATTTACGGCCAACCTCAAAATTCTACCCGGCACAGGGTGAGAAATAACTTGCCCGGGGTTCCCGGTTTCTGTCCTATGATACGAAAGACAAAAAACCTGGAACGGTATATTGCAAAAGATTTGTCCGGTACTATTGAAAAAGGACTGGGAAAAAGGGACAAAGACCTGATAAGGAGAACCGCAGCTTTTTTATTGCTGAAAGATTCCAAAGCATCCTTCGCCATCGAAGGGGAATACCCTCCAAATATGCGGGCAAGGAATTGGGGAAAAGCCATAGGCCAATCTGGAAAAGCACTTCTTACCATTGAAGAAATTGAACGGTTGCAGCATATTGTAATTGGAAATAAAAAGCTAAAGTATATGGGCATACGGAAAGGGGAAGGCTTTATTGGCGAACACGATAGAGAAACATTTACCCCCATGCCCGACCACATATCGGCCAGGGCCAAGGATCTGCCCCTACTGATGAAAGGTTTATTGGAAACAAATGCCTTGCTGCAACACGTTCATTACAATCCTGTATTGGCCGCAGCAACCATAGCTTTTGGTTTCGTTTTTGTCCATCCCTATCCGATGGTAAGAAGGATTCACAGGTATATTATACATCATTTGCTCACCCGGATGGGATACACCAAGAGAGGAATGATTTTTCCCGTATCTTCTGCTATTTTGGAAAGGATAGACGAATATCAGGACGTTTTGGAGCATTTTTCTTCTCCAAGGGTAGATTTAATTCAATGGGAAGAGACATCGGATCACAATGTTAAAATCCTTAATGAAACCATTGACCTATACCGGTATTTTGATCTAACCAGGCAAGCAGAGTTTTTATACGCGTGCGTGGAAGAAACCATTGAAAGAATCATACCGGAAGAATTAGACTACCTTGAAAAATATGACCGACTGACCCGATTTATCAATGTCCACGTAACCTTACCTGATACAAAAGTGGATTTATTGATCAAATTTCTTGACCAGAACAATGGAAAATTGTCAAAGAAAAAAAGGGACAAAGAATTTGAGGAATTAACAAATAAAGAAGTACAGGAAATAGAAAGTGCATTCCAAAGCATTTTTATTGATTAATAGTTCTTTAAATAAATTTGAAAACCGACACCCTGGGAGGGACCGAAACCAAAGGTGAACGTGCTCCCCGCTACTGCCAGTTTTCAACTGGTAGCGGGTATGCGTACGTAATGCACCTTAGCACAAAAAGCTATGCTTTAATAGGGTAGTTTTTGTATTATTAGGACATGAGCAGAAACTACAACCCTGCCTGTCGGGCAGGCAAGGTTTTGAACAGAGCCGGTGCCTACTGTTTTATACCGGGTCATGTAAGTCTGCATGTCAGCCCACCTGATGCAAAACCTGTGTTGAAGACAGTTTTATTTTTCTGTCCAATATTTTTCTTTTAAATGTTCTGTTTTTTGAATGTCACAACCTAATACAAATACTCTGTAAACAGGTCTGTCTATTCCGTAATAAGGTATTTTGTCGTTAAAAAAATCTGTTTTCATTTTCTGCAATTCGCTTTTCAAATCATTGATTATATTATAGTCTGTCGAAAAACCAATGCAATGTGTCTTTGCCCATTTATCTAAATTAATTTGATTAAAAGCGTATGCTACGATTTCAGCTTCAGTCTGGAAGTATTTCAAATTGTTTTTTTGTCCACGCTCTGTATAATACCAGATATAAAATCCCTCTGATTTGTCTATTCCAAAACCTTCTTCAATACTATTTTCGTTTATTGAATAACTGTTAAAATTGAAACAATTTTCTTCCATCCAATTTTCAAGTTCGATTTCTGTCTTTGGTAAATAGTTGTTATCCATTTGTCAGTTTTTTGTAGGTAAATGTATAGCCTTCCCCCGCTGGTGTCCGATTGTATCGCGTTCTCTCTTCCCGCTCTCCGAAATGTCATAGGTTATGTGAATGCCCCCTGATTTCACAGCCCAGACGTTTGAGCTTTCTTGGTTAGTACAACATTCCGAAGACCCAAAGTGGAATATGGAGAGCGGGAAAGTCCACATCGTCAACAACGACAAAGGCATGCTCCATCCCTTCAATCTGCTTGCGACCTTTCTGCCTTCCGCCAATTTCAAATACATGGGTATCGTTTATGGTAAAGTCGCCTTGTTTGGGGAGAGATATTTTATGGTGTACTGCCATTTGCGATGCAAAAAAAGTTTCACGCAGATTCCCTTTATCAGTAGCATTGGGAGCCAATGCAAAGGCCAGATTGGGATTGTTCAAAAAGATCTTTTCCGTTTTTGCAAGGTACTCACACTTATTCCTGCCGGATAACCAGTCGTATGAGCTGGGCTTCTTCCAAAA